>Ga0210059_1003571_pt1 | contig 24943 bp, 17 predicted proteins | sample Ectturendosymbi2_FD_188042 | JGI IMG/M metagenome (GOLD analysis project Ga0210059, IMG submission 188042) | Ecteinascidia turbinata endosymbiont from Florida, USA - Sample 2 (SPAdes) (version 2) | ecosystem: Host-associated > Tunicates > Ascidians > Unclassified | place: Key West, Florida... | reverse complement strand
CGAAGGTTCGCAGGGCCACTTATTATGCCGTCGCGTTCAACCAGCCTCGATCTCCGCCTGATCTCTTACACCTTTACGCTCCGCCGCGTCCTGTGCTCATTCAGGAAGTTATCGATGACGTGGTTGCCGCGCTACGACACACGCTGGGCGACAATGTTGAGTAGCAATAGAGATCACGCGCCGCGTTCACTCTACTGCTATTAGGGTGCGTTGTCCTTATATACTTTCCAGAGATCCTTATCTCTCATTTGTGGTACCCGGGATTGCATGTGATGGTACTTGTACCATCACACTAAGATGCAATGCTCAGCGATATGATTTACTTTTTTGTCAAGTGAATGATTTCCAAGACTTCTGATCGTCTATCTGCGATGTATTTGCGGGCTAATTTGCATTTATCAAAAACGCCAAGGTCTTGTCAACCGAGCTCTAGTGCAATTACTCATGTTGCAGCTTGAGAACAAGCTTTCTGCTGAATTCTCACGAAGCAGCATCAGTTGTATTCATTACGAAATACTTGAGCCTGCCAGCGTTTTGGACGTTATGCCTGACTATTCTTGGGAAAGACCTATATGGAAACATTAAATTTCTCAACAACGCCTTGATGTGGGACCTCTATCGAAAGAAACATATTCCTGAGCTCTTCATTTGTGAGAAATAATAATGCACCCCATCGTTTGCGCTTTAGCAAAAGATGAAACACACTTCAGGAAAAAGGTGAAAGATTCAGCAAAGCTTTTGAAAACAATAACATTTTAGCCACTACAAATAGCACAACTATATAAAAAAATACCTATTAGTGACCCCGGACGTTACAAGAGTCGGGTGTGTCACAATGACGATCGCCTAGGAAGGTGATAGGTAATGCAGTTTTCAATGATCATCCAAGATTTTACCTGTCTTCTGTGTTGGTAATTAAACGAGATAGGTTGCGGAAGAATTCTTCGGTTCCCTTAATAATTACAACCTCTGTTTTCCATGTTAAAGCAACATTTGTTACAATGCGGCGTAATATTCGAAGCCATTGAATCTGAAACAATGATATATACTAGTAACAATGGTGCGTACCAGTTCAAAGATGTCGTACTGAATGCAAGAGCAAATTTCACCTCTGATGACAGGAATGAGTTCAGCAAAAAAACAATGAAATGTAAAAATTATCAAAACTGGCATTGAAATGAACGATAAAAGCTAACCTAAAATTCCTCATCAGTTTTGAGACACTCTTTCGTGATTAGAAACTCTTTTTCTGGACATGACTCAAAACGTTGACGATTTAGGTTTAGTTAACTTTGTAATCTGTAGATCTTCACCCAACAGTGGAAAACGGCACTTTCTCACTTTCTAAATGAAGAACGGCACCCCTTACCTTTTGGTGCAGCACCAAAACTATGTTTCACCTATAGTAATTGTTTGGGAAGCTTTAAAAATGAAGATTTTTCCTGTGAGAAGCCAAGTCTCTTTTTAACAGAGCGTTACCCCACTTTCGTTTTGGCACTACACTACTGCCGACAAATAAGCGTTTATGACAGACATGCGCTGTACACCCTTGAGCAAGACCAGTAGATTCGACCTCGAAAGGAAATCCTTTACCGCGTTACTTGTTGACAGCATGTGTTGTCTCTTGAAAGTGTATATTGGTTTTGTCGTCGGGTATCCATTTTCTTACCACAACCTTTGCAGCAACCGCGTGCCAAAATAACTTTCAGGCTTATATGTATAAAAGCTTTGATAAACTTGTCTTTTCTTTACTGAGGCATTTCGAATTGAAACTTTGTCTATCATCTATTCATCTATCAGCGGAGAATTAAGCAAAACTGAAGTAAAAGCGATCGTTTTAAAGTCTCATGAGTTTGTGATGTTGAAAACGATTGCGACTCAGAAATGATGAAACGCAAATATGCGACCGCCAACAAGATATGGTCGAAAAGTTACTTGTTACTCGTGCAAGAAGATGAAACATATAACTTCAGGAACAATGACGAGTCAATTTGTGATGCACTGATGATGATAACAGGAGTTATCGAAACGTCTGCAACATGTCGTTGACATCGTTTTCATTGGTAATGCCGAGATCATGTTTTAAACATCTATTTGCAACCGAGCAGAAAAAACTTTTGTCTTGAGATCTGGCTATCTGCTCGTGCACTAAAAAGGCGCTTTAATCTGATGGGCGTGTTGCTGCGCAGAAACATGTTCACGAGTACAGTGTGTAATCCAAAGAGGCAGTTTTGCGCAACTGCCTATCCCAAACGACTATGTTGTTCTTGTGAAATGGTTTCTTTTTGAAAAAAGATGCACTCCTCTTTTTTGAATTGACCTATGTCAGAAATGAGAGAAAATGGGGGTAAAGCTTACGCTTTTTAGTGATATTTTGGTTTGGAAGATATGTTCCCCTCTTGTTTTGTATTTTCGCTTTTTTCTATAAACATTACGGACAAGATTGTGATCCAGAGAGGAATTATTGGTTTGCTGCCACGAAATGGTTTTCATGGGTTCGCCTGGTAAATCAGGTACTATTCAAATTTGGTAAGATATTTTGGTGCCCCGTTTTGACCATCATAAACGTGGATTGGGCACTCCACATCTAGGTTTCTCTAGCTTCATTCCAACAGGTATGCGCAAGAAACTCTGCTGCTAAGTATCGTCCACGTTTGAGTGACAGTTTTCTACAAAATTGTTCAGTGCATAAGTTATATTTGCTTGTACCGTCAACCACGCTCCTAGTCTGTCCATCACCTTGAAACAGACCCTGGCTTATGTTATGAATGATCAAGGCCTAAAATGTCATTTTCAAAACGTGGCATTTAGTGGTCATTTGTATTTGGTGTGCGCTGTTTGTGACGTCCCAATTTGACGTCCTATTCATGCTTCCAAACCAACATTTTGGCGAAGTTTGTTGACATAATATGCATATTCTTCTACACACTCTCTCCTTGTTTTATATGTCATTGTACTGAATATAAAACTATTGGCGCTCCAAGTTGGGATATCGGAGGAAAATAAACTCAATGCTACGACACAGCAGTTCATAACTGAAAAAATATCGGGCTGTGCGTTAAAACAGAGGAGTAAAACATACTCATCACTGCGTCGGAGCAATTTACCGCTGCAAAATGAAGCTGTGCTAAGGTCTTGTCGAATACGAGCAATCGAGCATAGAAAGTGTGCGGCTGGACTGGCTGGCGCGCACCCCGGTTTGCAAGATCGAATCTTGCTAAACCGCACAAGCATTGAAAATGCGCATACAGTACGCAAGAAAACTTCCGATTTTTTGTTATGTATAGAAGTCCAGCAAACTTTTAGTTTTCCTTTGACCCTGCTGAGTGCTGAGACATTATCAAATTGATGCTTCTATGTTAAAAACTGCTGTTTTTGAGCTCGTGTAACAGTTCTATCATGCTACAGAAATTGGTAATGAAACCAATGCGGCCAGCACTTGCGCTGATCAGCCACAGCAGAAAAAATAAAGACAACTGTTACGGATAAAGTGAACTAACGCCGAACACAATCTTAAAAATGTATAGTGGACGAAAGGTCTGCAAAATATGGCGAGATGGATTCTGGACGCAGACGATAACCCAGATTCCCACCAAAAACCTAATTATTACTTTTCGGCGCATTTATAATGTTCCTTGAAATTTGCTTGCAAATTTATTCCGTGGTGTTTGCATTAAGTCGACAAATTAATAATCAAAAAGTATGCGAAAACAATCAATCTCCTTTGCGCAGGTAATAAAGTTTTTGTAAAATATCAAGCTCAAGGGGGGTTTTAACCCCAACCCTTTGCGTACGCCCTTGGTAGACTGAAAAAATGACATTAGAACCGGTTTCTAAAAAAGCGTTGCAAACTGATTTTGACCCCATTATTTTACACATGAAACACTACCAGCAAAATGAGCTAATGTAAAAAGGCAAAGGCTTTCAGAAATGGTGCACTACAGCTCGAGCACATTTATTTCGTTGATTGATTTTGATTTTTCCAGAACGAATCTACGCGATTGACACAATGTGTAAAAAATTTTAGCAAATTTTGAAAGAAGTGTGAAAAATAAAGTGAACATATTTCAGTTTGCCCGCATTCATCGTACTAAAGGTACCTAGATAACCTTTTTTCTTGATGGCCCTACGTCTTCCGCTATCTAATCCAATCAGTGCTTACGCGAGGTATATGTAATGAAGCCCATACTGGGGGTTACTCATAAAAGAAGCCGTTGGACTTTTTGAAGGTAGTCCGCCAATCGATGATGCCAATCACCGTAAAATCGATGAGCTTATGGAGTTTCCACTAAGGCCGCAGCAAGACCATTTTATTGAGGACATTTTGCGTGGACGCAAGCGATGCATTTGCTCCCCATGAAAAAAGATAATTTTAATCTTTTGTTCAGGCGCAAGCTGATACTTTCCAAAAAAGCAATCTGAACAAAACTTCAAACATTTTTGACAGGAGTTTGCCGCAATGTCCATTCACAAACCTAAGGCTGGCCATTATTACACTAGCCTAATTAGGTAAATTTGCCATGAGATATATTACTTTGCAACTGTACAAATATTTTAGTTTTAAGATAGGAAGATTGTTAACTTTCATTGCAAGTTAGACCAAATTTGTGCTAATAAACGTTGTTTCGCACTTTTCAGTCACAAGTTCATAGACCTAAAATACAGTAAAGGTGCAGCTGCTTTTGGTCATAAATGTGCAACCGTTTAGATAAATATGGTTATGTAAGGTCCATAGTTCTTATCGTGACTCACATGCGGAAAAGGCACACCTCGTAAGCAAAGCGTAGTAGTCACTTTTACAAGATAAAATATGCGCGGTTTTACAATGGTCCAGGCACTTCGTGAAGACAGGACATATACTGCTTGGCAGAGACGCAATATGGTCCTCAATGACCTGAACACAACTCAACCCTTGCTTCGTGTCAGCATAACAAGCCAATGATGACAGTTACTGAGGTTGAATGAGCCAACGTTTCCCGTCCGCCAAAGGCCTCTGCAACTGTCAATTTGAATTTGAACGCACTTCATTCTGTGCTCGGCTACAATTCGACTTCTCATGCTTGTTTGTCGTTACACGGGAAAAAAAACAATTTTGTTCAAGAGCAGGCTATGATGTGCTTTTTTCTCCGGCAAAGAGATATGGGAGATATGTAGTGCAGGGAAGTAATCGAAATTAATAATTGATGGAATGGACGGCAATAAAGAAGGCTGAGTTGGCGGGTCGGAAAACGAGATTGAATACATTTGTGATGTTGGAAAGTTCGACGAAAGCCGTTCAAACGCACTTTCGTTCAAGCATGTCAAGCTGGTTAGGTGTTTTCTAAAGACGAAAGCATGTCGGTTTGGCTGCAACGGCGGTGATTTCATAAATCAATGAAAAAGATACACTACGTCATAATGTTTGTCCTCATGAGAAAAAAATATGTGCCGTTTTATCTGCGACATTCAGTCCAATAAAAACAAACTAGACTTTTGTTAAAAAAATTTAAATTTCTTGATAAAGTACATCATGTAAATTTTAAAACATTTCTTTATCTTCACAAACAAATTTTTTTGCACCTTTTTACTTGAAAACGAAAATTCCGAGACAAGGCTTGTTGTTACAGAAACGTTTTGCTGCTTAATCACCTGTAAGCTTTTCTTCTTCCTTGTCGATATGAAACATTTGCTCACTGCAAGTTTATCGCACTACCAGCGCAACTCAGAAACAACGAATGGGCAGCTTTTCCACATATAACTTCACAATAGTTCAATGCATTTTTATAAATGCAGGAACTGATTTGAAATAGTAAATACAGAAAAAGACAAAGTATTGCATAAAATTTTTACGTTATTAGGACAACTCAGGCACATTTAGTATTAGAATAATTGCAATTTATTCTATAATTTACAAGACTGTAGGAACAAAACGAAAAAGTCAAAACAAAAATTCGCTTGTCAAAAACACAAAAAAAGTTGCATGTTGTTTTCATGCCAGTCATTAAACGTGAATTCCCACCATTCGTCGCGTTTAAAGATATTGTATATATACACGTTCCACATTGTACTAAACGTTGTTTGAGAAGAAAAAAGCTCTGATGAAAGCAATTCACATTTTGCAAATCACGCCCACTGTTGCTTTTCACATCGAAAATCAAATGCTCCATTATAGCTTTCATGAGGCCTAGTGAGCGAGACTTACTAACGCGTTCACACACTGTTGTTATTTTTCTCCTCTACCAGTAACTACTTTTCTATTTCAATCGTGTCAAACCGCGAACAGTTTTTCCACGGAAATTTGTGAGCTAAAGTGATTTACATGCTTTTCAGGATTTATTTCGACCTTACACGGATTCGTTCAAACATACTGTATTTGCAATAAAAGGCTGTTTGGGTCAGGCCGCTAGTTGAAACACTAATTAATATCTTTGCAAAATTCCAAGCAGAAATATTAAGTTGAACATGTAAACCTTTTACGCATATTGTAATTCATTAGTAATTTAGTGCATTGGACCTTGAAATAAAAGTAATTCTCCTGTCAGAACAAATGTATTGTACATTAAACAACAAATTTGTGCAATAATTTTTATATTAAAGGTGCGTGATGAAGTCTGAAGAAACACCGCACTTGTCTTGAACGTTGCTTAAAATGTCTCTTATAGCAAACTGCGCCGTCACAAGTCCTAACCACATTTATTGCGTGTCCATGAACGTTTTAGCAAGGCCTGAGTCTGCCTAATGACCATCTACGGAAGTGATTTTGGCAACTCGACAGAATTGCTAAGCAAACCGCCGCCGAATATAAGCAGTAATAATTGAGGTGGACGGATTTTGACCGGTGCGGTCTATGCCTCTAAATTGTCACGTGCGCAGTGTTTTACAACAGGTGATGCTATAAATCACGAGTTCAACCTTGTTCGGTCCATGTTTGTTAGGTGTGAACATCTGTTATGTTTCATTTCTACCGCTGAAGATGTGGTTTCTGGGGCTGTGTACGGATAGCTGTTAAAAGCCGTACACTGCTTCGCATGGCATGCACACGACTGATTTCGATTCATTTCACATGCAGCTTGAGCAATTTCATCAACAAAGTGCAAATAACAGTCAGTAACCCGTGTGAGATCTGCACTTCAGGATCCAGTGTTTTCATTAGCACCAACTAGCGCTCGCAGTTGTGAGCCACGGTAACGGGCTTTTTTTCAAAGGCAGACATGTGGCCGACCTTCAGACGAACATGAAAACGTAACAATTGTGTGACTTTTTGTGATGCTTGGCTGTACATTCCTCTTTATCACAGAATTAAGTAAGTATTAGACAATTTGTTAAGACCGAGCTTTTATTCGCCCGAAAAATCACATTGTCTGAGTGCCTTTTTTCCTGCTGAAGGTGATCTGGAGTAACGCTTTATTTAAACATTGTGAACGTAAAAATATTTTCTTATGTAAAAAGTTAAAAAACACGTTTGCACAGAAAATATAATTAGCAAAGTCAACCTGAAATAATTCAATCACGTTAACCTTGTTTTGCAAAGGTCAACGTCGTAAGAAAACCTTCTCTGAAAAAATTCCAATTTATGTGGCAACGCACGAAGCAAGTTGTAACTATTAAAATGGTTGCACAGTAATTATTATTGCTTTGTAATTAATGTTTTGCCGGTAGACTTGCCTGTGGACAAAGTACTTCCAGATCTTTTATTCGAATTCTGCGAAAAGGCTTCACAGCTAAGTCTTGAGAAGAAATCATCACCTAAACAGTAAAAACGTGAATTCAAAAACGCAGGTCTTGTTCCAGGAAATATCCACACATGTCTTTCATTATATAGTTACGGTGTACTGTTGGAATAGCTGTATGGGGAAGAAAATGTTTGGGAGTGCAAAACAATTTTGTCCTCTGTTTGATATGTTTACCCGAAAAAAGAAGTGCTAAATCACTGCTAATGAGCAAAAACAACAAAAGTTGACATTGGTGTCTTCCAACATGTTAAGTCGGGTATGGCTCAAGCCTTAAGGGTACACACAACTATCTTATCACCTTTTAAAGTGTATGAACAAGAGCAGGTTGAACATTTGTTCAGTTGCCAAGAGCAAAGAAGGGTTTTGCAATTAACCTTCTCTACCCACGGCACTGGATCCCAAAAATATCATCACTGACAAAATATTTTGGTCAAACATCTGATATATATGTCAATCTGTTAGATTTCTAAGATAATTTTTTTAATTCTTCAAAATAATTTGCCCGATTTGTACCAATTTTTGCCCGATTTTTCGCAAACTGTAAGATGTGGGGGTACGACCGTGCGTCGGAGGAATTCGTAGGAATTAAATTTAAGTGATTCGGCTTAAAAATGATTGTAACTCAAATGAACGTGGATGAACATTTAGCAATCACCGTCATTGAGACAAATTTCATTAGTTTTAGAGAAAAGTGGCCTCTTGGAAATGCATCAACGGATAAGAATTACCTAAAAGAACTTCATTCATTTCATGGAAGTTTGAACATTTGTTTTAGAGGACACCTTAACGAATCAAATAATACACCGGGGTGGACAAAATATGGTTCAGCACTTTTCAACAAAAATTGCCTTTGTATGTCATTAATTGGCTTAATTGGTTCATTTGTTGTGCCTTCATTTCACCAGAAAAAAATCCAAGGCAGCTGAATTGATGAGTTTTCAAAGTAGGCTAGTAAAAGTTTGCATTTATAGACTATGCTTTTTCTGATAAATGAATGCAAAATTTCTAAAGCAACTTAAAAACGTAAAACATACCTTGGCAAGCTGCTTTTCAAAGTTGTAAATCTCATCGACAACATTCGTCTTGTAACTGCGACTAAGCAACCGCAGTGTTTTGTGAACTGTGTTTTTAAATGCGCTTTTCAAGTCTGAGTTCTGAAAAAAACGTCGAATTGAGTTTACTTGAACTTTTCCGTTTGACTGGACAAAACGTTTCTGCAATTCCCGGAAACACGAAAATATGCCGGAGGTGAGATACGTTCCAGCTAATCATGAATTTCATTTTTCATATCTGCCAAACAACCAAACAGGCAAATGCATTTGGCGATAACTCCATCAACATTTGTTCTTGCTGCGAACAAGGAAACGGATTCGGATTTGAAAGTAACATTTAAACATATTTTGAAACTGGGTGTGTTTCAGACTATAGACTACTCTCAGTGATGTACTGGCAAAAAGTGGTAGAAACGCTTTATCACTACGAAGATGTGACTTGCTACAGTCAGCACAGATGCGAAATGTTCGTGTTGAGAAATCCACTGAGATGACAAAAAAGACACCAATAGTTTTGGAGCCGCATGAAAACGTATAAGGGGGACCCCCGGTCCCTTTCATGAGAGGTGGACTACGGCGGTCCCCCCCCAATATACGCCGCAGCTCACTTCAGGAAAAAACGTAAGCGCAAGGTAGCACTGAGCATGGCTGATATGCATCTAACATACTATGGGTCTTAAGGTTGCGATCGTAATGACTTGCTTTTATTTTTTGAAGTACCCTGTTGTGCCATCAACACCCAGTTGTGCGCTTACTTCAATGCAGATTGCTGCAGTGATGAGAGGCTGTTAAATTTATCAGCCAAACTGCATGGCAGAAAAACGAATGTTGTGGAACTATACTCGTTCTTATGAAGCAATAATCCCTTCTGAAATCTGTAGCTTCAAGGCATACCAATGATAGTTCGTGCGTAAATGTACAGATTACAGCAAAACAAAGGCGCAAAGATTGCAAATAGGAGGATGTACCTTCTCAATATCACTGTACGATCGCATTGGAAACTTACCCGTGGTTAATGTTTCCAACCCGGTTTTTCCCGAACCCGAAACACGAGTTTTTGGCTATTTTCTACTACCCGAAACCCGTTTTAGTTTTAACCAACAAAGCCGGATATTTTGAAACACCTGGAATTGGTATTGCATTCAAATACTGTATGTGTAGCTCTGACACGGCCTGCGTCATAGCCGTGGTTCTGATAAAACCGAAGTTGTGGAGCGCCGCGCGCAATGGCCGAATTACCACATTTGAACTTTCAGCGATTATCACGATGCGCGGGAGTGCGGTTTTGCTGCTGACTTTTGGTGACGTTCGTTATTGGTCTGTTTATATTTTCGTTCAATTGACTTCCTGAGACGGATGGTGACGTCATTTTGCACATAAAAGGTTTCTAAGCGTGTGGTCACTACAACGGGTATGCACGTATCTCTTTGTTTGATAAATACAATGCCATGGTTACGTCACAGCTGACGGCTAGCTTTTCAGCAGCTTTAGTGTTTTCGCGAGCCTAAGTAAATAAATACTGTGAAGTAGTTCTTCAAAATAGTCAGGTTAGACTGTAGGTAATAGTTAGTACAAGCTGTTACGTGTAAATTCAAACAAGCTGTAATTGTTTGCAGAAGGGATTCGTGCATTTCAATTTTGCGAAAACATTCTAGAAATTAAGTGGCTTTTCTTAAGAAGCGAACTAAATCTCATATCCAAACATGGCAGACATTCAGTTTCAAGGCGTTAGTTATTAAAGAAAATTAGAAGTTTGGTCAACAAGGCTAAACAAACACCTAAGTGCAATTTGTGCTTCGTTATGCTAAAAGCAGGTGGTTTAAGCTTCGCACGTTTGATCAGCTGTTTAAAATAAAAGAACAGAATTAATGTTATCCATGAGAGTGATGACCACGAAAACATCCAGACACAGGAAGAGATTTGATCACAAAGTGTGAAAAAGGAAATGAGTCAAGCCCACGTGGAACCAAAGAGGGCTTTTTCATCCATGGGAATATTTGTCATAAAACACAGAAACAGAGTGAATGATGAGATAATGTTTTGATTTTTATGCGTCAATGTTGTAAACATCAGAGAAAAACTGTGCTTAACTTAATAAATTCACTGATAAACTACGCATTGATCAACAATATAGTGATTTCGAAATGATATTGGGTTTTCATCGCGCAAATCACATTTTCTTCAAAACCCGAAAAAACTCGGGTTTTCCCGAGTTTTTTTTAATCATCAACCACTATCCGTGGTTTCCATATGTTTCAAACAAGGAAAAAACGTTGAATGGAAGTATATTTTCCTGTGGAAGGAAGAGCTACCGACAGACAACGGTTATCAATGAGAACATAAAAACGTCACAAGATCAGTCAGGCTTTAACAGCAGATCAACAAATCCAATCTTTTAGATGCATGGAGGGTAAAACTAAAATCACTACACTCATTACTTCATCCAAAATTTTAACGAAGTTTTAAAATTTTCTAGCAGAACTACATATCTTTTAAGAAATTGTTTCATTTTCATGTTCTACCCTTGCACAGCAAGAATAGTAATTTTTCTATATTTTTTAAATTAGGGTATTAGGCTTATACCTGAAAAAACGCTTCCACTTGACAGTTGCACTAAATTTAATTGCCAAACGCCGTGGTTTGTATCCTTTAAAACCAAGCAAAGTCGTCGCTTGGCAGTATTAATAATTGTTACTGGGTATTACTGTTTTATTTAACAGTACAAAAACATCTTTAAAACTATTTTTACTGTGATTTATTCATTTTCACGAGAATGATGTTACGCTGTGATTTTCATAATGCGTAATGCAAACTGCTTCCGAAAAGTGGACCATCCGTCATTTATGTGAACATCACAAAGAAAAGAATTGTGTAAGTTCAGAAACTTACCGAATATAAGTAGAGCTCCCTGTCTCCTAGCGTCAGCACCCCATTTTGGCCAAACTAAAAAACAAGTAGCAAAATGTCGGGAATGCATCTACGGATCATCCGCATACAGTACTTTAATGCTTGTTTTACACACTTGCTAAACCGACTTGCGTTGTTCATACGGTTCATAACAAAAAAGTAGAGAAAATGCTTGGCAAAGTTGTGGAGGCATCCCCTCTCTTGAAAAGGTTTGACGGGGTGCGGTTAAAACCACCTGAAAATAGCTCAGAAGTGGTCAATATCACTAATGTTACGTGGTAGAAGCATGTAAACAGTCTCAAAAGTTTTCTGGCTATCAGATGTTACTGTAACTGAACAAAGCATAACAATTTTAACTTCTTCCAATCCACACTTTGTATTAATACATAACAAGCGGTGAAAAGTTGAAACTCGCTTAAAATGTGGTGATCTTTATCAGGTTTCATCATAATGAACAAAACGTTTCTAAACATATTGTGTCAAAAACAAAGGTTAAACGTTTATATAAAACATATTTGTAGCATTTAAAATGTTTAGCGTTCTTAATTATAGACCTGAAAAAAGCCCCGGCGAATCTCACATTCCAATCTGAACACATTCTGAGAGCAGGCGCAGATGAGCTACGCATGCAACAGGCCTTAACTTAAGCGCTTTCATTGCAATTTTATGTTATGATTAGCACCGCTAACCACGTTATAAACGTATACAAAATACAATACTTGATTTATGGAGATTACAGACAAGTTGAACAACCGGGTTGAGGTACTGGCATTTGCAAACCTTAAGCGACAAGGATACAAGCAATTTCAGCAGGATTTTAATTTTTTTGGGAAGGAATACGGGGCCCCGCTTGCCAGGGGGCCCCGGGTTTAAGCCCCGCTAGCCCCATTGTAAATCCGGGCCTGCCCCTGGGTACGAAAAGTAAAACTGCGTATATTGCTTATACTTCGAAAGGTCAAGGTTTTGACTGGAAACTGGTGATGATGTATTGCCTGTTGCAGGAAACGGGTTGTGTGATTTTGCATTTCAAATATAGCAATGTGCTTCACACTAGTAGCAAACGAAATATTTCCAAAAACGTATTTTCTGCCTAAAAGTCTGCAGTATAAAAGCTTAGTCTAAGTCGCGGGCCTCATCACCGCTCGTGAGCAGAAGAAAAGCTTTGTTAGTCATTGCAAGTTGAGGATACCTCAATGCAGCTTGTTCTGCAATCTGCAAGTTGACTGCAGACGGTATAGTTGAATAGATTTGATTTTACTTAAAGTTTGAACAGTTGGGGAATTTTGGTGAGTACTCTAACCTATACAGCGCGCAGAATGACTGCACTGCCATTCACGAGCCAAAAGCAAACAACCAGATCTTTTCCCGACGAACGAAAGGGCAGGGTGTGAACTTTTTCCTACTTGTACAAAAGTTGAAAGGTCAACACACAGCTGCGCTTAAATTAAAAACAAACCAAATGTTTTATAAAATCTAAAAAATAAAAAATATGCAAATAACGATTTAGCGTTCTACAACACGATTAGGTAAAATGAAAAAGGAAAAACAAGTTTTCAAGCTGGGTTGAGTTTATTAGCGCAAACGCAAAAGAGTTTATGGCAAATTGGTATCAAAGCGCTGGGATACCAAAAAAAAAACAGTTTACATCGCGACTCGTTCAGTGGCGTAACTGACGGGAGGCAAGGGGGCGAGGACCCCCTTTAGTTGAGATTTTTCTTTAAATTGTTGCTTTTTTTGCGTTTTTCGGGTTGATTTCATTTGTTTTGGCTAGTGTACACATCCAGATTCACTATCATTTCTTGAATTTTTTCTGAGCGTTGGCTGATGGATCCTTACGGTGACCAGCGAGCCCCCTTCAGCTAAGCTTTGCCCTCTTTGGCTCAAACCTCTAGTTACGCCACTGGTCTCGTTGAGCACCCCTCGCCACGTAGGTAGTATTCTTCACAGGGTTTGGAGTTAATGACTGAATAATAGTTGATTTTGCAGTCGTGACGGAGTTACAAATTTGAATGGGGTCGAAGCTTGCTGGATGATCATCACAAAGCGTGCTGGGTCGCAACCCGTATCTACTATCTACCGTAGTGTTGCGCAGATCCGCAAAGAGCAGATCGAAACCGCTTTTACATTCCTCTAAAGGAGTGTTTCTTAACGGGATCCCAGGACCTTTAAGTGTCCTCAGTAAAACCTCTGAGTCCCCAGAAGAAGTGCCCTTTTTAACAATCATGTTGCAATAACACAGTCTTGTGCAAAACTGAATTTGTTTTCCAGTCGTTATACAAAGTATCACTATTTTTGGTGGGAGTTTATTAGTATCTCAATTGCTGCTGCTTCTTTGTTAGATCAATGCAATAAACACAGCGTGAAGTGTTGCCACTGTCGAATATTAGGCTTTATGACATCATAACTGGACTTCAATAGTGTAATAGAATGAAGTTAGTAAGTTAGTTCTTTTTGTTGTCCGAAGTTGAGAGTCATACATGTTGGAATTTCTTGTGATTTAAAACGGTACATATCATACTCAGGAAACGTTGCTACTTTGTTACTCTTTCAGAACACTGAGGCTATATCCAAACAGTCATTGCAAACACTGTACGAGTTAGTCAAAAGCCTGTGTTGTGATGTTTCGCTGACCAGTTTTGGTGTGTTTTTGTAAAGGTTTGTTATACTTAATCACAATTCGCTACAGAATTTTACTCTTTCATCTTTTTCATCAAGATATTGACTTCTGGACCCATCGTTTGCGCAACCTACAAAGGAAGTTGCGCAGACACGGGGTCCTGAGGCCAATATCTTCAAGACAAGGGAGTCCTCGCGACTCGTTCAGTGGCGTAACTGACGGGAGGCAAGGGGGCGAGGACCCGCTTTAGTTGAGATTTTTCTTTAAGTTGTTGCTTTTTTGCGTTTTTCGGGGTGATTTCGTTTGTTTTAGCTAGTGTAGACATCCAGATTGACTATTATTTCTTAAATTTTTTCTGAGTGTTTGGAAAGCACCAATGTTCTAAAGCGCATGACTTAGGAGTCGAAATAGTGCTGAAGTACTTACGTACAGAATGCCGTTCGGGACGATGTCAGGGTCGTCTATGACTTTAATTGAGAAAAATACGCTTGTACTGAAGACAGCTTGGTGTTGGTAGATTTGCTCATCCAGTGACCACTGCGACCTGTTCCAGTTCCTCAGGGCGTCCCATCCCCCCAAACGCTTCACCTGCCTCAGCAGTGGCTTCGCACCTTGATCTTCGATTGACGTCGTGTCAATGCAAGATTGATAAAATATTTTTGCCTGCGCGCAAGTATCTGTTTGAGAAAGTATGCAGAAGCTTATTTTCGCTTTTTTTACTTGTGTAGGGACCGGTGTAGGAACCAATGTAATTCCCCAGTAACGGATGGGAATTCAGCAGTAAGAATACACAAAACATTAAAGCACTAATGTATCCACTACACTTGCAGACAACATCAACATTTGCAACACTGCTGCTTTCTAAGCATCAAGTTAAAAGCCTAAATATAGCAGGGACAATTCCTATCTTTCGACGCATAAATGAAGTTACTCGCATATGTTGTTTATTTTCCCAAGCATCAAACGCAACGCCTACTAGCATATAAATTTTCCTGTGAGAAAGAAGACACCTTAAAGAAACAAGGAACACAAGCCTTGACTTCACGGCAAGCGATGCCAAGATAGGCTTTTTCTCCGATCATGTCAAACAATCATGACGTCTCTGAAAGCATCTAACGGGAAATTCTACAGCAGAAGCAACAGCATCGTATTAAAGACGAATTTTTAGAATTTCGTATAAGCTGATGCCTGATGCGCACATTTCGCAGCGAAGTTAATTACGTATTGGTTCTCTGTAGAAAAGCAGAGGATAGCGCGTGTTATTTTCGCCAGGTTACAGCTTCACCTCGTTCGCGCAAATTCTGTTTTTATTACGCATCTTCAACCACGTGCTTGGGCAAGCGCACTCACGCGGCGCAGAGTAGTTTGAAGTGAAAATAATGAACAAGGTTTTCGATGCAATTACGAATTTGTGGTGCTGTCGAGCAAAGCGCTTTGGTGGAGTTCACCTGAACTGCTACTTCAGCAAAGCATTTGTACTGTATATGCAAAAGTCATTATGCTGCGTCTGAGAGAATTTGGCAGACTGAAAGTGGGTGAGAAGTTGTTCTGCAGGCTCGCTACAGCTAGGCAAACGCACAACACCAGGTCTCTATGTTCGAAGACAAGACCAGTGTCCCTGCAACGACTGAACCGACGACTTATCAGCTGATTGGGCTTCGGGCAAATCGCCAAGCACAAGTACGGTCCAACGTGCGCAGCGTTGCAACAGACTGTACGAAAAACATTTAGTGATATCATAGATTTTCAATTCTAGGTCAAGTGACAAAATGTAATTCTTTTTATAAACCGACATTAAGTATTGAAGCTCGAAAATATGTCTCACCTTTTCTTCAGCTTCTGAAATGTTTTTCTGCATTAATTCTTCTTGGCTTAGTATTCTTGGCTGAATCAGAAATTCATATAAGATTCCATCATTTCTGTTAGCCATGGCAGTTGTGACTCCATATTCATGGTAGTTGACTGGTATGTTATTGTCTGCCAGCCATCCACCACAGGAATACTGGTAAAAGTCTAAATTGGTCAAAAATATGTCGTCAATGCAGAAACATTTACTATTATCCAAAGCACCATTCGAACGAACCAAACATCTCACGTCACAATGCCATTGAAATTCTTGTCTCACGGGGATCTAATGTAGCTGTTGAATTAGGTTTATGAGCGTGGTAGTTTCGTATGCATGTTTTTTTAAACAATAATCACTTACATTTGGCCACAAGAATAGTTTTAAATATACTGTATCTTTTATATGAAATTAGACCTGTTTGATCTTTGACTGGATATTGAAGATGCATTTTGACAAACCGCATTTGCAATCGCCAGCCAAAGTCTTGGTTATGGTATTCAGGTTCCATCAATTTGCAAACGCGATGGTTCGATGTCTATTTGGTGAGGTGAGAATTAATCACGCATGCAGTGGCATGCAGAGGTCTGGTGATGCCCGGGGCGACTGCTTGATTGGATGCCCTACCAAATTATAGTATTGAACAGTGGCGTATGGTGGTCATTGTTACTGGATATACGCTGTTTGTGACGTCACAATATGACGTCATATTCACATTGGCAAACCAACGTTTTGGCGAAGTTTGTCGACACTTTACATATTCAGGGACGCCGGAGCAGCGGTAGGGAAGCAGTCCCGTCACCAGGGGTCTTTTGGGGGCTTAGTCCCTCCGAACAAAGCTCCAAGACCAAGCAAATTTAATTATGAAGCACAAAAAATTTGTGGAGTTTTTACCAAATTTCAGAATGTCAAGCCCCCGGAACAGACGAAAATCCCCCCTATTGAAAACTTTCTGGCGACTGTTCTGTTGGGAAGGGGGAGCAATGAAACAGTTGAGGGCAAGGGGAACTTATAAAACATCGTTACCAATTATGTTTATTTCTATTCAGCAACAATGTCCTCAACAATAATAACAGAAATGACAAAAAATCATTCTGAATTTTCTGAGTGTCAGAATAGCTGCAATAAATTTGTTTCAAGTCGATCTTGATAAACCATGAAATTGCCTATGATACTGTTATGAAAAGCAGTGGTGTTGGAGGTGGGGGTGCAGGGGTTGCAAGCGCAACCCAAAAAGTTTTGATTAGCTGAAAATCTGGGCAAAAGCCCGGAAAATCCGGGTAAAAATATCGCCCAACATTGTTTGACTTCAAAAAATGGCGCCCAAGCTTTGCATAAAAACACATGAAGACCTTTTTTTGGAGGTTACACCAAAAAGAGGTCTTCATGATCTTCGTGGGAGAAAATTTGGAGGCAAAAGTTGCTCAAAAAACTTTTCGAGAAAGTTTGGGAAAATCCAGGCAAAATCCTTCGCACCCCAAAAATTTGCCTGCTCCTACACCTATGATGAAAAGGCACCTCCGTCCCCGGTGCCCCTCTTTTGGAAAGGCAAAGGGGGATACAGGCCCGTAACCAGCTTGGGACACCAGGGGTGGCGAAGATTTTTCTAAGAGGGGTCCACATTTTTTAAACTATGTCCAATAGTTTTGACCAGCAACACATTTTTCCAGGGAGGGCGATAAATTTTGTAGGGGGCTAAGCTCCCCCAAGTTACGGGCCTGAGGGAAAATGCCCTCGCCATGCCTCCATTCTCCGGCGTCCCTGTGCATATTATTCTACACGCACTCTTTTTGCCCGTTGCTGTAAGCTACAATGTGTCACTGCAATGAATATAAATTATCAGCGGTCTCCTAAGACAGAGCAGTTCATGACAGCAAAAATATCCGGCACCGCCTTACAACAGGGAGTGTAACACACTCAGTGCTACGTCAGCGCAGTTCTCAACTGCAAAAATACAAGACTGCGTGAATATCTGGTCGAATAGCAGTCGATCAGAAGGTTTGTGGTTGGGATGACGGACACCCACGATTGATTGCAGTTCGAAACTCGCTGAACACCACAGGAATTGAGAATGCGCATGATGTACGCAAGGAAATTTATGTTATTATGTGGCTGTTTTACGTACAATTATTAAGGGGATAAAGATACGGTCTTGCGTGAGCCGTTATGACAATTCCAGCTGAGCTGCCAATTAATGACGAAACTCGAAACGAAGCACAGATTGCAAGCACAAGTGTGCGACTGTGTTAGCACAAAAACGAAACGGGAAACTAGCGATGAATCATAAAATCAAACCCGGCAGTTGTTAGGACAGTGTTGAAATTTAGCTCAGAAATTTAATTAAACGTCCATAATTATCTTCAGTGTTGATGCAATTGGACCCAACCAAAAAAACACCCATTTTTCAAAAAGCCCAATCGAAAAACAACAATAAAACCCACCAAAACTCTCACTCTTTACCTTTCCTTTGAAGAATGTACTATGAAGTAAAAAATAAGAAAGCAGCATACTTGTGCAGTTAATTGTACATTCTTTAATGAAACAAAATGAACAGCAACGAAATTTGTAGGACTTGAAAAAAAGAGAAGAATAATTCGAACAGTTTGAGTAAATTCTGCTGGTTATCTTCTTCAGCTCTGTAAAATCGGTATACTTTAATCAAATTTTTTGCCTTCTTTGCATTAAAGCTGTTCCTGATGTTGGACCATAACAAACCATATGTTGAAAAAATGCACTATATAGATGCAGGACATGTACAGAAACTTGACGTGAAACTGCAGAGTTTGTGTGGGAGTGGCTTTTCTCTCTTTGCTCTGCGCATTCTTGCCAAGCCTCTTACCACTTTAGAGTTAATTGACCAACAGCACTACGAAAACAAAGATGGATACGTTTCTTTATCGCCGAATTCGAATGCCATAATAGGTATAACAAGTTATTATCGTGTAATTCTGAAATTGGTGATATTGCATGATGCAACATAAACGATTCAAAATGGGGTTTTTGTGTTTTTTTTTAAAGAACAAAAACCTGTTTTTTCGAAAAAACAAAAAAATTGGATTACAAAATACTAGTGGATTGTTTTTTTTAAAAAACAGGTTTTTCTCAACCCTAATTGTCTTTCAATCCTTTTTGTGATTTTCCCTTGACGCATGATCTGGAACAAGTCACGTCACTATCAGTTTGGTTGGGCTGCGCCGCACCCTTAGAGTGTAGGTCCCTGGTGATGAAGAAGCTGAAAATTACTGGCATTTGAATACGTAAAAATTAATGTTGACAACGAAACAAGTTTCGAAAAATTAAATCCATACAGCATGTATTAGTAGCCTTACAATAGAAAAAATCACCCAGTTACAGCATTTCAATTTTTGTAATTTCACTCTTTGGATGTCCCCCTGCCATGGATGCCCGGGGCCGGCGCCCCGTTCGCCCCCCCTCTGCACGCCACTGCATGCATGGCAGTTGGTGATATGTCAATTCAGATACAGCGCAATGCCGGATTGAACTTTGAAACTATTTTGAGCTGTGTCTGCTGCAGAAGTGCTCTGAAATAACGGTATTGAGAGCCTGAATCCCGTAGGCTATGGCTTTTAATAAAGGTATGACCAAATTGAAACTGCTGTTGGGCAAAATTTATGACTTACAAAACAGCTTGAAATACACTTAGAACTTTCAGTATCAAGTAGATTTATGTAAATGTGTTTATTTCCAAAAAACTTTCCGATTTTGTATTTCAATTCGATTGTTCGTCAATGTTAAGAAATGAAATGGCCCACAAAACCAGTTTTTGTTTATTCCACAGGCTGTTAGTTTGCAAGCATGCGCAAACCACTCAAAATTGTTAATTGATGGCAAATCATTAACGTTTTTGTAATTTTCCGTAATGGCAAAAATAAAGGTGGGATCTTAACTGAAATGTCTTAATCTTATTCTTTACCCCTCAAAACATGGGATAGACACCAAAATTATTTTTATATCATGCATAGTGACTGAGATATTGACGATAGAAGGATTTTCCACAATGGCGGCCTTAATTTGCACATTGGGGGGATTGCCCAAGGATGACAGAGTGAAATCATTCAGATTATTAAAGGGCACAACTCGGAGGTATAGAAACAGCAAAAAAACTTTGTACGGACGGTATTGCACGCTTACCAGTCCCTGCCACCGGACTAGGTCTACCCGGCTTACGAAACAGGGTCTGGGAAGCAGCAATCCCACAGCGCAGCAAATTGTCAGAACTCAGAATAAGAGCAATAAGGGGATTTCTAGTCCAATTTCACGGCAAACAAATGTAGTTTTTAGGACAAACACAAATAAATCAGGGCAAAGAAATTAGCGACAATTGCGAAGTTAAAGGTTGCTGAGTTAACCGTAAAAATTCACTTTAAACATGATCAGGCACTGACAGTATTCAACAATATTGCAGTTCGAAGAAAAGAATGCTCTTCAATCACCAATGATCACCAACGATTTAAATTTACTCTCTACTTGCGTCGCACAAGGTCTTATACGTCTTCCTTTATACAACAGCTAATTGCCAACGACACAAAAAAACTCACCAGAGCAAGGATCTACACTGAAGTTCACTTTGGACAAGAGGCTGCCAGCTATCACAAAGCAATTCCTATCGGTGCATTGAGGTTTGCGAGATTGCAAAGTCACTTGAGGAGGCTGTGTGAAACGGGTTACCACTACCGGGCGCGATGAATCAGAATCGGTGGTTTTCATTGAAGAAGTCTGGGAAGTCTGTGTATCAGTTGTATTCTCAGTTTTACTCGGAAATGGAGCAACCGCAAAGTAAATCAGCAATGCTCCTGTGATCAGCAAAAGTAAAATGAGATCCAGCACTAGAAACAATGAGATTTTGTACCGCCTCTTATATTTTAAACGTAAACGTGCCTCGTCGTGAACTTTTTGCGAAGCGTTTAATTTCTTTTGCTCATAGTTCTTTGTACAGTTCTCCACCATGGCTGCCTTGTTTGCTTTACTGTTTGATTTGTCGAGAGAAATTGCACTGTTTTCTTTTTCATCTGTTGCGAAAGTGACGCGCGGGCCCCGGCTGCGGCCGTTGGTGACGTGACTGTTCCGGTCGACCTGTTGGGCAGGGCCACCGTTTTTTGATTCGTGAGCGACGTGATTGTCACCTGAAGAAAGATAGCTCCTCTTACTTGAGTAAGGAAGGGTGGCATCTTGAGTTGGGGCGGATCTAAAATCTGTCGCGCCAACGGATGCTTTCACGTCGTGCGCTTGACTGTGCTTCGCGCCCAGCAAAGGAGTTGTGGCCAGTGGTTGACTTGCTTGGGTCTTGTGGTCGCGAGGAGCTGAATTAGCCGGGTAGTTTTTGGCGCTTTGGTACCCACGGCCCTGATACTCCTGCCTCGCCGTCATCTCTCTGTCGGAAGGTGTTACTGATCGACTGTCCATGACTGGCGGCGATGTTGGAGTGTGTAACGATGACGACAGTCTGCGCTTCAGCGACCCAGCCGGCGATGAACTGGGTGTCGAAAAATTTCTCGTGTCTATACGAATTACATTTGACTTCTTTAACGCCTGCTGATAGCGATTCGCAATAGTTCCCTGCATTTCTGGCGGAAGCTCAACAGCATCCTCTTGGCAGCACGGCGATCGTTGGTTAGCTGTTCTTTCAACCGTTCCGCGATTTTGATACGGAGATGACCTGTACGTCGTGTCGAGCAACGAATGTGATGACATCGGATTTTGACCACTTAACCTATTTCTATTGGAAAACGAAGTCAGCGCCGGTGTCGGTGCGATTGCCACCCCTGGTGTCTGAAACGACTTGTGAATGTTGGACTGAACATGATTGTCAGAACTCATCTTGCACTACAGCTAAAGATTATTTTTTTATTTTTTTATATCCAGCACTATTAAGTACAAAACAAAACAAGAAGCAACTATTAGTTCTAACGTAAACAATCGTTACTCGTCAAGAGCAACCGATAAGAGCATTCAAATAATAATTGCAAATACCGAAAAGTTCAAGTCGTAACAAGAAAATCCAAGCTGTTTCAGATAGAAAAAAGAAGTACCTCATTTTCTTCAGGTAGTTACAAAAGGTTAAGAAATCTCCTGAACATTTCGTTTCTTTTCTTATTTGCCATCCCTCACAAACGTTTCGTCATATCATTGGTTCAATACTAAACGATTGAACAGCACTTATGATGAAAAAATATTGTCAGCGATTACGTAACCCGATTAGGACGCAAACACTTACAATTCCAAAGTTTCAGGTGCATCAGTTAATATGAATATTTTCGATTGATACGGTGTTACACTCTACGATTTCATTAGCATCAAAATATGGGCAAGTGTATGTGGGCAAAGTCATAAATAATAACTTATGTCCTTATTTTTAAACCAAAAATTCATCTTTAACGATTAAGCAAGAGATGATCTGAAGGACTTAAATCTACCTAAAATTGCGGTAATTGACGATGAGGTTGCATAAACACAGTTTGCTAAAATAAATAAACATGAAAATGAGATAAAACCACTTTTCATGCAAATATGGACAAAACAGCAAACGTTGTTTCAAAGCAGGTTTTTTTGAGGAAAATGTTAGGAACCCGGTTTCGATCTGTAGGGACCAGATTTCTCTGATTTTAGGGACGCGATGATAATTTTCTCTGATTCTTGGGATCCGATTTGAAATTCTAGGGACCCGAATCGGGTCCCTAAAACGCTGAAAAAACTGTTTTAAAGCATTGGAAAAGAATGCAAGGCCAATACAAGAAATTTTCGAGTGGTGCACCTGTCTTAACTGAACAGTTTACACAAAAATTGTGCAATTTTATAAGCACATTTTTTAAACAATTGGCGAACAGAAGAATTGGCGAGTAACGTTAAAATAATTCTTGTTACGCTAGTTTGAGAATGAAGATGAAATTCCATGACAATCGCTTTAAACCTGGTATGACAAAATCACGCGCTTTTTAAAAAGCTCCCGCCGTTAATGAAAATTTACACTTCATAATTAGTGCGGCTGATAACATGCTCAAACTTCGCGGACGGCCATAACGTATTAAGCTTGTCCGTTTCGTACCGTTTTTCACATTCTGCTAAAACGACATTAAAGAACTTTTTAAAATAAAAATCTTGGAATCTGCTCTAAAATTCCAGCACCAAGGGATTTGCTTGTATCAAGTACATTTGATTCTGTAGCTGAAGGAAAGATGTAACCCCTTGACTGCTCGCCGGCAGTGTAGTGGAAATTACCTCTCTCACCCAGCGAGAGCTGTAGTTGAGAACTCTCTGGCATGATGAATTGAAGTTTTGACTTTTGATAAAAAAACGAAGATAAAAAGACACTGTAAGGGTGATTCACTGTGTCGTAAAACTAGTTATTACGTATTTTCCGAGAATTATTTTTAAATAAAAACACTAATTTCAATAGAATTGTATTTTCAAATGAGGTGACTAAAGAGTAGTGCGACAAATGTATGAAATTCTTATACGGTCAAAACTTCTCACCACTGACCCCTGAAACTAACTTTGCGCGATGTAAGGTTTCGATAATTTTCTTTTCCGGTTAGTTCATGTAAAAACGAATGGCTTGAGGCCAGGAACGCCCGAACGGGGGTGCATTACGGGGCACTGAACCCCCTGACCTTTGAAAGGGGTGACAACGGGGGCACAGGTGTCCTTACATAACAATATCATAAGTAAATTCATGATTTATCAAGATCAATTTGAAACAAATTTATTGCAGCTATTCGCTTACACCTAAAATTCAGAATTTCTGTTATTAGTTTTGAAGTCAAGATTGTTGCTAAACATGTAAATGGGAAAAGAATGACTATTATGGCTATGGGTGTGCTTTTACACTGCACTCAACCAAACAGTTTTGAACTCGTGGTACATCAAAGCCACGTGCGTCCGTAGAGGCGTCAAAACAGGGGCGATACCAGGAGGGGCGATTGAGGGGATCACTCTCCCTAAAACCTACGAATTGGCCTTATTTACCATGATTGTGTACAATTCGGAAAACAGCATTCGCAATACAAGGCTATTTTGTCATCCATTGTTTTGTCACATCCATTGTTTTGTTGTGAAGTATACTTCATCTCTCTTAAAGTAATGAACCCGTAATGAGACTTGTCTAACAAATATTACTAAAATCGCCCCCTTACCTTATTGGCTGGATCTGCCCCGGGGTCAAAACGAGCATTTGCCCCTCTCTGGAAATTGGGACTAAGAACTAAAACTTTCTAGAAAATTTGACGTCAGCAGCTTAATTCCGATTAATTGATTTATTTCTTGCAATAACAGTTTACTTTCCGGTACGACACTCACGCGGCACAAGAGTCAGGTTCACTGTTCTGGTGTCATGCAGTACTGAGTTTGCAGTTCACTCATGTCCGCTCCTTTCACCTGCAGGCATAGGCATAGCCAGGAGGACCTAGAGGGCCGTGTCCCCCACAAATTTTTAGAACATAGTCATTGGTGCTTTGAGAGGCGGTATCACAAACAAAATAGTGTTATTCCCCTAAAATCAAACATTTTGTCCCCCACCAAATTTTTGGCTCCACCAAACTTTTGGGCTAGCTACGCTACTGCCTGCAGGGGCAAGTTGGCAAACTTGCGAGCGGATTGTTTTATTGTTGGTCTTTATCGTGTAATAATAACATGGCAACAAATCTTAAATGTTCACTTAAAGTTACGATATTAGGCGTTTTGTCACATGTGACTCTTGAACGCAGACATCTTGGCAGGTAATGTAGCGAGACAGTGACTGCTGATAGCGGCAAGCAGGGACGTCGGAGAGCGGTGGCATTGAATCCCTGACCTTTCA
>Ga0210059_1003570_pt1 | contig 24943 bp, 18 predicted proteins | sample Ectturendosymbi2_FD_188042 | JGI IMG/M metagenome (GOLD analysis project Ga0210059, IMG submission 188042) | Ecteinascidia turbinata endosymbiont from Florida, USA - Sample 2 (SPAdes) (version 2) | ecosystem: Host-associated > Tunicates > Ascidians > Unclassified | place: Key West, Florida... | reverse complement strand
GTCTCAAGGCTGGACACGTACTAACACCGGTTGTGTAATGCCCTACTGTATGGTTATCCATTTTCTGTGCTTTTGCGAATGACGATACAGCTGTGGAGAGGATAAACTGCTATGTTCCTCCCAGTGTTGGTCATGTGCTAACACCGTTTCTGTAATGTGCGCTGATGTATAGCTAACCACTTTTTGTGTTCTTGTGTCTGTGATATGGACCATGAGTCCGCAATAAAATATCATTATATTATATTATTATAAATCGTTCTGAATTATGTTTGAGAAGCCAGAAAACACAGTAGTTGTCTCTGATAATGTCTAGCTAATCTTTCATCTTTCGCAGCAAGAGTATGTAAAAGTTCCACATTAGTTGTCACGATTGGAGGAGGTCGAAATCTAATCGTTACTACGAAATACTAATTGCTATTTGGCTAGGAAGCAATTTACATTATTGTGCGAGTACCTTGCTTTCATAGGGGCCACCAACAGCATTTGAAATGTGTAAGTGCCTTGCTTTCAAAGGGGCCCTCAGCAGCAACTTTAATGTGCAAGTACCTTGCTATCAGAGCGGCCACCAACAGCAACTGTAATGTGCAAGTAATATACTTTCAAAGGGAACCCAAACAGCAATTGTAATGTGCAAGTACTGTGCTGTCAAAGGGGCCCCCAACAGCAACTGTTATGTGTAAGTACCATCCTTTCAAAGCGACCCACCACCATCTCCAATGAACAAATAAGGAAAAGCTTTAAACCAACTTCTATACCTGAAAAAATTGTGGGCTAAAATTTCTTCCAAAAAGTTCTGAAAAGACCTTATGAAATAAAAGCAAATAGGCCTGATGATTTTTAGAGACTGAAGTATTTTCTATATTGATGATTTTATGAAAATGCCACAGATGAACAAAAAGTGGTCTTTTTATGTCTCTGAGTTGAAAAGGTTAGACAAATTTCTCATTTTTTGTGATGTTGTACCTTAGTGAACATTTCCATCAGAAAATAAGACAACATGCAATTGTTATAGCAGGGACCACACTACATCTTTAATTTATAGGACATTTTCTTTTTAGTTTGCAAAGTAATTTTGTATTAGCAAGGCTACATTCCTGCTTCTTATCACGTAGCAGAAATGGCAATTTTGAGTGTTATGAATAGGCTACTCATTTTTTCAACAGATATTTCAGGTGTTTTAGGTGATTTGATTTAGCCTATGCTTGAAGTTACATATTTTTTGAAGCTTGACTAGTAAATGATTGGTTGAAGGGAGACTTGGTAGGTAATGTACTCTTTTGCCACCTCTTAGCCAGTATAACTTCAACCGTTTTATCTTAGCAAATATTTAATCAATTGTGTAGGCTACTTGCTGCTGTAGAAATGTTTTCTATAAGGTACATGATAAATTATTTCCTACTTTTGCATATTTTTCAAACAACTAGTGTCAAAGGAAGATGAGGGCAGCCTTGACTCATCCAGCCTCGAAGCTTTGCAAAACAAGTCTCTGATTAGACGCTTTTGTATGCTAAGTTCTTGCAGTTAAAAGGATGAAATTTAAAGCAAATTCAGTGTTTTAAATCTTCTCGGCTGTTTTTTATAGTTTCATGGATTTATTGTGACGTAGTGTCACAATATGGATGAATTTATTGGAGTTTGTTGTTAAAGTTATATTCCTAAAAGTGTTGCAATTATGCAAACCGACCTGTGCATCGCGGACTTGTTGTTTTGTTGCTTGAAACGTGTGCGAACCACAGCACAAGCTTCGTGGCAGGAAGACAGTGCGCTTGATGAATAATCTTGTGACGTTAGACCTTCCTGCAAACCGCACCCGCCCGACAGCTTTGCAGAACTTTAAAAACACTTGTTACGTTAATCATGCTCTCTTCGAATAACGCACGTTTCGGATATGGAACTCTCTGCAGTAAGTCTCGCTTCGAATCGCCGCATTTTTATTCTGGTGTCAATTTAATTCTCAACTGTGAAGTGATCAAACCAGAAAGTTCTGATTGGTGGTAATATTTTGCGGGGCCGCTTGGCCTTGCACCTTGGATGTTATGAAGTTCATTGGTTATTTCGATACAGCAAAAGTACAGCTTTATGACTTAATAAGAACAATAAAAGCACGATGCAAGAAATATTTCTTAGTCGTCAAGATGACAATTCCAATATGTGTCAATAGAAAGCTTCTTAGAATGAAGTCAACGGCAATACAGGAAAACAATTGAAACTTTAAAAAGAACAGCTTCATCCCCCTAATATGTTCAGACCTTGCCCCGGGGGTCTGCAACAGATTCCACAAAGACATGAATGTTAACAAATTCAGGATACCAACTGCCGAGCATTTTTTCAAAAGGGGAGGTGTGAAACTTTCAAAGGCGTAAACTTGATAGTTTATTGGTTGTGAATGCAGAGGAATGGGGTGCGAAAATAAAGATGTGGGGGCGATGCCAACTTGCTATTGCCTAACTTTTGTGTGTTGCCAGCCTTGTCTTCCCAACTTTCAGTGTTTTCACAGTTGTGTATCATGAACACCCTTTTGCATTTTCTCCTTCTGCTATTTCGGTCCTTCTGCTATTTCAGTTATGCCGTAGTCTCAGGACCATATCCTTGGGTGACCATATCTTAGGCAATTGAAAAGTTAATATCACGGTTGGCTGAATATGATGACATCATCAGAGGGCCTTTTTTTAGTCTTGCCTCTGGCCCCCAACCCTTGACCCCAAACTGATAACATGGTCAACGTTTCCGTGTTGTGTGTCAAACTGAGATGAGCGCAACCCGCAATTCTTTTGCAGCTTTAATCTGCATAAATATATGAACACGTAGGCATACAAATTTTTGTTGAACGATGGCTGGAATGTTGTCTGATTTGCGTTTGAATCAAGGTGCTATTTTTGCAATTTAAGACAAGTTTTCGCTTAACAGTGCTGATAAAACAAGGTCAACGTGTCGGTGCCGTGTGTCAAACTGAGATGAGTGCAACCCGCAATTGTTTTGCAGCTTTAATCTGCATAAATATACGAACACATACAGTAGGTACAAAAATTTTTGTTGAACGATGGCGGGAAAGTAGTCTAATTTGCGTTTGAATCAACACGGTTTGGCCGAAATTTATTTGCTATTATAGCCTTTTTTAGAAATTTTTGGTGGTGGTTTTCATCAAAAAGACCTCAAATTTCATACCTTCACGGTTTTCTTTGGAAAAATGTTGCTGCAAAAGTTGTATTTTCCACAAACCATTTCTACCGAAGCTCGCATCCACCAGAAAAGTGCGGCTCACCTTACCTTGGTCAATTTGTGCATGCACTTGCTCTGACGCCAGACGCAGCGCACGTGACGCAGAGATGCAGCACGTGATAGGTACCAAAATTCAGTACAATTACAGTGGCATGCTTCACTGGATTACATTGGACTAAAGCAGGGGTCTCCTAAATTTTTTGTCCGAGGGCCACATAAGCTAATAAAAGATATGTCGAGGGCTGGACGTTTTACGTAATCTAATGTGATATTGTTTCAGGATATCTGTTATATTCTACCAAATCAACAAATTTTTTGCAAACACATTTCGCAGTTTATTTTTTCAACATTGACAAAATGGTTTGGCAGGCCAGATTTAATGGCTTCGTGGGCCACAAGTGGCCCGCGGGTCACAGTTTGGAGCACCTGGACTAAAGTAAGGGAAAAAAAATTTTCATTGAGTGAGTTAAGAGTCAAATGATGATAACACTGATTACCACTAGCCTACTCTGCAGTTCAGTTTAATGGCTGGTGAGTGGATACAGAGTTAATAATAATGATTTATTGCGGACACGATGGTCCATTAAAGGCACAGTGAACAACGCATGTGGCATGAGCACAAAAAATGGTTGGCCTAAACTCAATTACAGAATAGGTGTTTTCACATGATCACATCATTAATATGAGAAAAAAACAACATTTTGAACATCATCCCAATTGTAGCGTCAATGTCATACACCCAACATATTGTCACAGGGTTACAGTAGTGTGAGAGAAATGAAGGCATCCATACATCAAAACTTTGACTCGGAAACTTTGAGGTAAACAGCTAACTGTTAAAAGGAGCAAGAAGTACAAGATGAGTTTGATGGGGGTGCACACTGGTGCACAGAACAGATACATGCAACTGTTCCAATCAAGGTTTCAAATGCTTTACGATGCATTTATCATGAGATTGACAACGAAATTTGTGCACAGGAGCTTTTTGTTTCTTGTTGAGCAAAAACAATATTGATGAGACAAGTACACTGGTCAGTGGTGGTCCAATGCATCAACAATTATATCAGTTAGTTGCCATCATACAAAAGCATTAAATAATTGAGGAAAAACCAATTGTAAAAAACATTAGAAATTTGAGGAGTTCGGATGAAAAAGTTAGATGAAGATGCACAACGTTGCAAAAAGCGATAAAGATTATTTTTCAATTAGGCATCAAAAGTCCTGACATGTTGGCTAACTTGGTCGGTGTGGGCAAACACGTACATTTCTGGGTGTGTAATGCATAATTTGGTAGGCGTTATTGTATGCAGTGCGTAAGCGCTTCATTCTAGCCTATGTGTATTTGCTTCACAGACAGTTGGCAAGCTTACATTGGCATGCAATAGGCATAAAATTTAGGCAGCTATTATAGCGATTTTCAAATGTGGCAAATAAATGTGTGTCAATTGTTCTTTGACATACTTTCCGGTCACCCAACGTTGCGAATGCCACTACGTCACCTGGAAAAAAGATACGCAGTGGTGTGTGATATTCGTGATCTTTTTTCTGTTTACCATAGTTGCATTCTCAACATTGCGTAGCCAGAAATTATGCCCTTATTTGGCTGAAATTTGCTTATTTTTGCAAACTATTACATATAGGCTATACTATCAATATATTCTGAGGCAGAGTCAGCAACCTGTGGCAGTAGGCACGCCAACCAATTTCCAATGGCATATAGAAGCTCCAAGTTTTACATATCACTTAACTGTGTTATGGTTCACAAGAAGTATTGTTGACCATGACTTGAACAAAAAGACGGATGTAGTTGGCACACTGAATGATTTGGAACCTTAAATCATCACACATTTACCAAAAGGTTGCTGAATCTTGTTCTGAGGTCAATTTTCAGTTGAACACCAAATCAGAAAATAACGATAATAATCACCATGTTGGTGGACTCATTACGATGCAATGACACTGAACATATATGCACAAAACCCATTGGAGGTGAGTATTTATTAACTTACATGCAATGAAAATGTTACCTGATTTAATGTGTCATAGGCCTACCTGCACCAACCATGCACACTCACAATTTGGTAGCAGCAACACTCATCAGAACTTTGGGGTCATTGCCTTGCTCAGGTAAAATCCCAACTGTAACCCAACTATAAAACCTGATCTGAAACACCATAACCCTAACCTTGAATTAAACCATACCCTAAAACCCTCACCTTTAATCCGTAACACTAAATCCCTAAGCCCTAAATCCCTTACCCTAAATCCAACCCTAACCCTAAAAGCAGGGTATATTTTGCTGTCAAAAATCGTCACATGATGTAAAACCCAAAATGTAAACCATATATGTAAACCAAAACTTAAAAGCTAAACTCTAAACCCTAAACGTAAACCCTAAAAGTTTTGAAACTTTAAAAAACGTAAAAAAAACTGCTCCCATCAAAAGTGTAACCTCTACTAGCAAAGCGAAAGCAGCAATAGTGAGAGCCAAACTGACAACCAGAACCACTCGCACAACAGGCATAGACACTTCCCTTTGACTAGATTCACTGTGCCGATAGTGTCATGAACTCAACGTTATATTTGGACAAAAGTGGGTACCATTCGAAGAGGTTCGAATGGCAAAATATCCCAAAAGAGGTTTTGCCTTTGTCAGCAAAATAAACACTACCATTACCAACACAAAAATCTTAACACTAAAACCATTCTCTGAAGCCCTACAACTGTAACCCTACACTTAAAACCCAAGGCTAAAACCTTGTGTAGTGCAGATGTAATGACTCAGCGCTTCTCACGCAGTGTTGCTGCCACCATGTTGTTGCGCTATGGCAGGTGAATTCTTAAGGTAGGGTACCTTATGCAAGGTGAGATTTTCAATGTGTATAACTTTGTAAATGCTTACCTCTGACAGCTTTCATGCTCATCTTTGTTGTCAGTGCATCATAATGAGTCCACCAACATGTTAATTAATGTTATTTTCTGATTTGGTGGTCAACTAAAGTTTGACCTAGTATTCCAAAAGTAGCTTATTGCGTAGTTATATTTTACAAAACTTTTATTGAGTTGCAAAGTAAGCGTTTTTTCAAAATATTTATTTGTAATATGGTGATTAATTCTATTGCAAACCTAAATCCAGAGATTAGTAATTTCTTTTTTTAGTACTACACATTGTAATACAGATTTGTACAAGTAAAACTCGAGATCTTGTCGTAGCCTTACATCATAACACTTAATAGAACATGTAAATTTGAAATGGCTTGTCAAAGTGTGATTCCTGCTGGTGAACTTCTTACAAACTATGCTTTGAAGTAAGTTTCTTTGAATCTTTAGATTTTGATTTAGCTAATTATGGCCAATATATGATTGCTAGCTCATGTTGCATTTTGCGTGCCTAAAATTTTATATGTAATTTCACTGCCTCAGCATTTTGTTTCAATTTCATATTGTTTGTTGCATGATGTTGCATGTATTATTTCAATTTAGCCTAAATCTTCAGGTTCTGTTGGTTTTCTTCTGTGTATCTGTTATGTATGAAATCTGCCTGCTATGTATGTGACAACATATGCCATACTCATTGCACATTAGAGTAATGAATTAATTAACTGATGACAAGCGATATTATAAATACAGATTTCTTTCTGGTGCTTAAGATTTTTTAATTCAAACTTGAGTTAGAACAGCTATGTCCAACCGAAATGCCATACTGGGCCAAAAGTTGTGTCACAATCTTTATGAGGGCCACACATTGAATGACCGTACTCTCATTTTAGCAAGCGAAAGTTTTGTTTAAAGCTACCGAAAGCCTTCAAATACCACTGAAATAATAACAACTGTATGGTATCACTCAAAAACTGTGATGCCCCAGGCAAGTTTAGTGTTATTGAACAAGAAGCATATAGTTAGAATTCAGTTTAGTGCAGAGGAACATATGAGTAGTAATCAGAAAACTAGGAATCACTTTAGCACCAAGGTGTCAGTAGACACGTGAAATCTACCAGTGCATACTACATGATGAACAGGGACTAAAGCAGACCCGTAGCCAGGTTTTAAGGTTTGAAGGTGCAAAATGCATTTTTAGGGGGGATAAAGTTTTGTTTTTATTACATATTTAAAACAAATTTTCTGGGAACAAACAAATTGGGGGGCACTACAAAAACCATTGCATCAACATGTCGAGTTTAAGATTTATCAAAATAAAGACATTACGTTGTACATTCACAATAATGAAAAGCTTACTGGGCCACACAAAACCTTTGGCTGGGCTACATGTGGGACACGGGTTGGATATGGCTGTGTTAGAAGATGAAAACAATGTATTATACTGTAAAAATAGTGAGTGCTGTTCCTGCTCTATAATCTTAACCATGCAAATCTTTTGTTCAAAAATTGGTTTGCTAAGGTTCTCTTATTTTTTTTTTTGGGTGGAGTTGGTGCTGTTTCTTTGATTGCTCTGAGCATATTGTTTTTGTAGTTGTGTGGTCAAATTCTTTGTGATGAGTTGAAAAGTTTACTTCTAATTTAACCTTGTTTATTTTCTTAGAAAAGACAATGAAGTCACTATAGAAGAGGTACTGAATCCAGAACATGTAACTCATGGAAAGACAACAGTGCAACTTGAAGGATTTGGGTTTGTCAATGTGTTGTTTTTCTGCCCAGTTGAAAGATTTTTTCATACAAACAAATCTGCTGTATGCTATGCATAAATCTATTGTGTGAAATAATGGGTAAAATAATGTAAATAAAAAAATGAAAGCAAAATTACTGTACTGAAATCTTTCAAAATGACCTTCCACTCATTTCCATTTGCTTTATATATGAATAAATCAGTACAAGTCTGTGTTTTACTATTTCATTTCATCACTATGCACAGTGTGGATTGGATTTATTTCATATAAAGGTTTATTTTGCAGAGAGGTGCTGCAAAATCCTGAAACCCCTTAAAAGTTCACTGATTTTTGGGTGGTTAGCGATTGTCTTAATTTTTCATCTGAGTATGAATACTTTTACTTGGACTTATCATTTGAAAATAAACACTTGTATCTTGATTTTATGGGTAGGCTTGTGTGTTCAATTTTGATCAAAAGTTAATAGGAATGCATTTATTGATATTTTGAGCCTCAGCTTTATTTGTGTATTAATTTGCTCTAGGCTTTCCTGGAGAATCAAAAGTAGTTTGGCTTTTTTATAAAAAATGAGTGTTTTCAAACATGACCACAGTTTGAGTTATTTAGGGTGTTACGGCAGGTAACACTGTAAAGTTTACAGCAGGCAAATTGTTAACGTGCTCCTTTCAATTACTTGAAAAAAGAAAAACAAAATAAACCAAAAGACGTTGAAGGACGACGGACCCAAAATACACCAGGCTCGCTAAACCACGTTTCAGCGCACCAATACGCGAGCTTCAAGACGTTAATTATGTGATACAGCGTACCAATGCTGTCGCCGCCGAACTATAATCCACAAAATGAAAACTCAACCAAGTGCCTGCCAAGAAAATCAAAACATATATGGTCAATGCGAATATTTAACTGCAGGAGCCAAACAAACGAGCGATGGAGCGGTTAAGAACAATTTTTTCTCCCTCCGACTGTACTCTCAAAAATGTAACTGCTCCTCTCTGATTTTCCGCAGCTTGACTAAACTCGAAATCGGCACAAACTCGGTCGCTTCGAGCACTGATGAGTAATTATTGGACCAATGCTCTGGCCGCTTCATCGTGCCAATCCGTGCCACCAACGCTATGAGCGCTTTTGCCGTAACAGTAGGGTTTGGGTTTCTGGTTGTGTTCATGCTAAGTAATTTATATATTATCATGATTGGTTTACTGGGGATGCCAAGACATGATTTTTTACAGAATTTGTTGCTGTCAATTTTGACAACAAAGCTACTTAAGTTGTGATAGCAACAGTCGAGATGCTTCACTGTTTTGAGTGCGAATTTCTACTGATTTGTGGTTCTCATCAGGTTTATTTGTTTAGCCACAGGTTTCTATTTCGTTAAAGTGCAATCAACACTTGATAAATGTAGAATGGTTTATCACTTCATTGTCGGATAAAGTGAACTAACATCGGTATCAGCCAGTTACTGTCTTTACCACAGTGAACATAAAGTTTCAACAGTACAGAAAACTTTCATTGCTTAACTCCATCATTGTGCACAGGCTTGACTGCACTGACTCTGAAAGTGATAAAATAGCTGCTGATGGACGTTTTTCATCAATTTCAAACCAGTTTGAATACATCATGACTCATCCTCAACGTGGATGCTTTATCATATTTAACCAAGAGGTAAAACTGGATTGTGCATTTACATGTTGCGTGACTCTCACTGCGTTCCACCATCTAGAATAAAGAGCAACAACTACTATTAAATCAACCCTGTTTAGCTTAAAGGGCTTATTTAATTTTTGAATAAGGTGTTTTGAAGTGTCATTCCAAAAGATTTTTGCAAAACATGTTACCAATGTTTCAGCATTAACATAATGTATTTGGATTGCTTAATATCAAAGCTTCGTTGTAATGTCGTTTTATTGTGCATGGAATTTGAAGATTATGAACTTTTGCGTTTGTCACAGAAGGTAATGACTTTGGCAATTTGAAAATTTTGTTTTTTTTGGCAAACTGCTTCCAAGATTCTTTAGCGGAATTAACAAACTGTTTGTAATTTAGTAGAGCCTATTGCCTGGGCATTCTAATGACGCAGACATATAAAAATAGTGTGTTTGTTTTAAACTCGAGAGAACCAAATACGTTGCCGTAGCTGTTTATGTTTGGAGATGATAAGTACGTTTTGATTGGAGCTTGTTTAAGATCTATCGAATGTGCGCGACTTAAAGATCTCTTAGAAATTTTAATTGCACTTTAATTTTGCAGCACGATTGGATTAGATGTGATTATTTAGCAAATGGCCTTGTTTTGTTTAGTTGCAATAACATGTTTTCAGGTATTCGAGTGTGGCATACCGGCCAGACAAGGCACGGATGTGGACGCCCGGAACCTTTTCGTCGCAGCCACCAAGATGGGCTTCGAGTACGTAAGGATTTTTCGAAGCTTGACCAAGGAAGAGATTCTCAATTGGGTTAATCAAAGTATGCGCGTAAGGATGCTGTTATCGTTAACACACTATCTTTTGCGCGGAGAGCTAATTGCTAGGCACAAAACATGTGGTAATTGTAGTTTTCGAACCCGGTTCAGTAGAGACCGCAAGTGGCTGCCATTTCTTCTTACCGCTTTCACATGTGTGCGAAATAAAGAGTAGTTTCAGGACAGTAGAATGCTGTTCATAATTATGAAAGAAAAACGTTGCGAAGAAATATTTTCGAAAATTTTTCTTTGATTCCATTTCATTGGAAGTTAATTTGATCTCGTTTCAAAAACTCCAATGTCCGCAGCTCGTCGATTAAATCGCAAGATGTAATTTGAAATACAAGGTAGTTGCAATCTTCGTGTAAATTATTTCGTGACTTTCCTGTTCACAAAAGGGCAAGGTTACTTATACGCGAGCACGGTGTTTTCCAGTCGCTCGCGCCAGCCACGCTTCATACGACTGCTTTGGTTGCGCCTTTTTGTCGCATGGTTCAGACGGAGACGTGGTCTACGCCAAAGACGGCCCGATATACCTCAGCCAAATTACATCGCCATTTTCAGCAAGCAACTGTCCAACACTGGCTGGGAAGCCCAAACTATTTTTCGTGCAGGTAGGTCTGTTTGATTGGCCAGCTCCAACCAGGTGTGCGTTGGTGCTTGGCGTTTTTCCTCTGTTTTTCTTGTGGGTTTGGCGATGGCGGATGGTGTACCTGCTCTTTGTAGCGCTTATTTCGAGCGGTTTTTTCGTTTCAACAATTACTTTTGGTTCACATCAGGATGGCGTAAGACGTCGAATCATCTGAGGATTTTTCTTATTTCAGTAGTGAAAATATTTGCTATGTCTTTTGATTTTCGATTTATGGGCACAAAGACTTTTGTCTGTTGATTCATTCAACCAGTGACGTAAGGCAACGAAGCGATGGAACACAAGCGGAAACTAACTCGTAGTAAAATTGCGTTTGTGAGGACTTGCATGGGTCTTTGCGATAAACTGTTCGTTGTTCTTCAAATTTAGTATTTGCGCCAATGCCTAGTGATGAATAAACGCCAACGGGCCATTGCTTTTGGTCTCGTTTTTTTCAGACCACCTCTGCAACGACCAATTGTATTCTTACAAATGCGTTGCATCCAACAGGTAACTTCTCCTGTATTTATTTGTTTGCTGCTGACGTTAACCAAGCGTGGGAAAACACCATCCTGTGATCCATCGTTAAATACGACAATAGGACAAGTCCTGGGACGACATGTGTTCCGGCACAAGATAAAATCGTTAGCCGTCCTTTCGCGGCGCTAAAAAATTTGTGAAGTGACGTGAAGAGTTTTCCTTCCTTTGTTGTAACCGGTCACTTTATGTCATGGGACGCTTTGAAGAATGTGAATATTTGGCTTAGCAGACAATGGCGTTGTGTGTTGCATCACAGAAGAAATTCACGAGGTGCCACCCACGCAGCCAGACAAGCGACATTTTATAGCTGTCGCAATACTTAAAAGCGTGAAGTTTTCAATCGACACGTGATGTTTTGCGTAGACGTAAAATACAATAGTTGGTATGATGTACATGTTTTGTCGTCACAGAGGATCTGTCTTCCATTGCTTGTCCACCATGTTAAGAATTCAAAGCGACATTGTGACGCCCGTCGACATTGCGATTGACACCGCGGTTGTGCAACTGGCTGAGAACGCCAGAAAATAACAATTGCCAACGTTACGGAAAAATTGCCATAGACGCCTGTTCGTTTTGAGATTGTGGAATTACTGTACAGCTTCTTACACTACTCGAACTATTGCAGTGAGCAAGTCGCAATAATCCTCCATACACGCTGTGCACGCGGCATCATGTACTGTACGTATTTAGCTTTAGGGGTTTTAGTGTATAGGCGAAATGTCACCATGCTGACCTAGCATATGTTCTTAAGACATGCGTAACAGGCTTCGACATTTTGAACATAACTCGACCGCGGAGTTACCGGTGGTCTGTGGTTTAGTGGAAATCACGCTAATAGTGCAAGTTCTTCCCACGGCCCTTGGTGCTTGGTCGCTAGACGCAAGTAAGTGTGTTCACCCCTCACCACCCCCCACCACGCGCCAACGTTGCAGGCCGGCATTACCCTGAGAAAGCGTTTTAGCCGGTTACGGTCATACTTGCAATGTGATATACGGTTTACTTTTCGGGCGGCGCTTATTACATTGCGTCACTCGTTTTCATTATAGTTTGTAAAGGGTCAAGAATGACCTGGAATTAGCGCCGGTGCATCTCATCTTGAACAAACGGTGCCCAAGCAATATTTCATTGTGCCGAGTATGTTTATTAGCGTTGGTCGTTCTTGGTCCGCCTCGTAGGTGCCATAGCAAAGGCTGCGCAATCGTCGGAGCGTGTTCTGATGTTTGATGGTGATTTCCTCCAAAGCTTGTGCTGTGAAGCGTCAGTATAACCTCAAATCTACTGCGGCTTGCCCCATGTAACTCACGCGCGGCCTGTACAAACTGCCGCGGTCATGCGTGGTAATCTCCATAATCTGTATCGTTTTCGAAACCAGCTGTACATATTACTGCAGAGAGCGAACAACAGTTGTTCCTTACCGATCGCGTCTAGAACACAGTTCTTCTCTGCGTGCGTGGTGCGAAAAAAAAAGCGCTATGGTTGATGTCGGCGAGTTTTTCTTTTTGTTGTGACAGGCTTGCAGAGGAAATGATTATGACAAGGGGGCGCAACTGCAGCTTCTCTCTGCTCCAGATATGAAAAACGACGATGTGCAGACCATACCGAACGAAGCTGATTTTTTACTGGCCTATTCAACCATACCAGGTGATGGACGACATGCATGCTAAAATTGTCTTGTCTGTGGCTTGAAGTTAAAATTTGCTTTCAGCGTGTTTTGCAAGTTCTTGTTTGTCATCAGGTGTAATGAAAAGTTCTCAAGAGTCAGTGTTTGAAGCTTTTGTTTCGAACAGAATGGGTAACGTGCAGAAACCAATCTTATAAATGAAACATATATGACGTTTCCAGAAACACCTGTTTTCATTGTCAGCTAAAATATCCTATGACATATTTTGATACAGTGTTGGCAAGTCGCCAATTTCGAACTTTACTCAAATTAATTTTTGGCCAGTATGGCCCTTGTTGAGGTTCTGGTAACAGTTGGAAAGATAACGAAGTCTCTGAATGGTTTCGCGTTGGATATGAATCACAGCTCAACAATTTTTAATGAATTTCGTGGGGATTGGGGTTTAAGAGCGTTTTCGGCATAATTTTGGGGCGCTTATTTCAAAATTGTTGTCAGATTTTTCCTATGTCGTCGAGTTTTTGGGCTATTTGATGTTTTTAGATTTATATAATTGTAGCTTTTTAAGCTAATTGTTGCATTGCTAACATGTTATTTGAACACTAGTGACTTCTTTTAATAACCATGATTTGTAAACTAGCTTATGAAGAGCAATGCGCAGCGTAGAAAACATACAAAGAGGTTAAACAAACACAAAACTTCAGTTAGTGTAAACTGTATACTTGCAATTGTGACTTACAAAACACAGATGAGAAAATACAGATATTATGGCCTTGCAATGCAAAGACTGTGGTGACAGACAAGCGTTAAAATGCCAAGAATAGCCCAAACATGATAGCACTCTTTTTTCATGAGAGAAAATAATGCATGGTTGCTAATCCTGAAATTGCCTTTTCTGTGTTTTTCGGGAGTAGCTACAGCCAGCAACCTCTCTTTTTCAGCACCAGCAATAGTCTGCCAACATGTTGGCATTCCAGCATCCCTGGTATCTTTTCTCCATTGTTTTCATATCTTGGTGGAAGGACTCTCCTTGCTCTTCAATCAGTGGTTCTAAGTTTTCAGAAAAATAGTTTACATGACTATGAAAAAAAATGAACCTTCACACTCATATTGCATCCTAAGTGTTTGTAAGAATTTAACAGCTGTTTTGAAAGATCGTGATAGTTAAGAGCTTTTAGATTTCTGAGGAAGTTTTCGACAACAGCTGTAAAGGACCGCCAATCATTTCTTCCAGGGTTGTCGTGGTGAGTGGAAAATATTTGTCCTGCATTAAACGGTGTATCTGAGGGCCATCAAAAATTCTTGCCCTCAACTTTTCAGTGCTCAGCGCAGGGAACTATTCACACAAATATGCAAAGCAGTCACTTTCCGTATTTCAAAACGGTTTCATCAACCTTAGTTTGACATGGAGAGGAGGAAGTAGCACCTAGTTTGGATAAACCAAAGGAGAGTGTAGGCCTATAACATTCCTTTCCCCAATCTCAAATCCTTCTCTCTTGGCCAACTTTCCCTAGTCCAATGCTCTTGGCAAGCCCTGCTGTCCCGCAGACACAAGAAACACGGAAAGTTTGTGTATCCACTTTGTTGCCCAACCAATATGCACAAATTCTTCTAATTCACCGCAAATTATCCAGTCATGCTCATCAACTATGGCACCAGGCACAGACTATTCTAACATAGGATTTTAATGTAGTTACCACTTATCAATAGACTGCTACTAACTCACTCCCTATGGGCCTACGCAGTTCAACAACAACTGATAAAGCATTTTAGCATGTGAAAGCACCACCAGTGATTACAAAATCTGGTTTCAAGTTAAAAATGGTTGGAGTTAACTTTTGAAACTTTTGGTGAAATTTTTCAATGTTTTGCGAAAAACTGCAAAACGTATGCTCTGTAGCGGCTAATCCTGACCAGATGGACAAAAACGGATGCGATTTTCGGACTCAGCGCCCCCCAAAATATTCGTTACAAACTTCAAGTCCCCAAAAATCCTGTATACCAGTGTTACGCTTTATGCCATTGTTCTGAATGCAATGCAACAGTTTTTACTTTCCACTGCGTTGGTTAGTTATTCCGTTTTTACTCCAAGGCTACGTTGCGTGGTTGAATTCTGCCAACGGCTCGTGGTTCGTCCAAGCGCTCTCCCTGTGCATCGATCGTTACCACGACACTATGGATTTCCTGCAGGTGATTTTTCCGATGTTCTACGAAATAAATTTTTTGAAACTAGGAATGATTTCGGAAAATTTTTTTGGGTTTGAGACAGTTTCTAGTCATTTCTTACATGGTCAGTTTGGAGGGAATAAAAAGTTTATTGAGGTTTCCGATCTGATCTACGTCGTTGGAACGTCTTTCCAGCTTTGTCCGTAACTAAATTTTGTAACCTGATGACGTCAAATTCAGTTACCATTTTTCCCGGTGCACTGCGTCTTACTTTGCACGGGATATTGCAGATATTTGAATTATTAAAACTATTGTGCGCTGGGAACTTCGACGTGGACCAGCATAGTGATGGCTAATTTTGTGAAACTTGGATGTATAATTTATGAGCTGAGAGTTCGGCAAGGCGTTTTTCACTTCAAATGTGAAATCTTCATAACCGTGCTGTGGAAGCGTCCGACCACGCTACCACAAATAAATATACACCGAGAACGAAAACTGCTTTTAAAATTGTTGTTTTAGTTGTCATGACAATGTAAAGTTCATTGTCGCAATAATATCGTCGCGGTACTACTTCCAAAAGTAATGTTATTGTGCTGCATGTTCTGTATTTGATCAATTATTTTGCGTACGTTAAGCCGAAAAAGCATTTCCTGTCAGCTTTTTAAAGCTGGCGGAGAGGCGTCAAAATTGATAGAGATGGACTATTTTTTGGGAGCTTGAAGTCATCCTTTCTCGGGTGCTATTCCGAAGCTTTTTTCTATGAGTTATCTGCACAATGCGACACTTGCTTTTTACGAAAACGCGGCGAAACGTTTCTCGTGCTTCGTCAGCTTTCCAGGCACGCTTTTGAACAACGCCGTGATGCTGAAGTGCGATTGTGACACTGAGCAAACTTGCTCTTGTATTTCGTCGTCCTCACATCGATTCATGCGTATTGTTGTTTGCGCAGATCATGACCCGGGTAAACCGTATGGTCGCCTTCAGCTTCGAGTCTTCAAGTGCTGAACGCGAATCGAACCACTTCAAGCAGATGCCGTCGATAGTCAGTCGTCTCACGGCCGACCTCTACTTCGGCAAGCGTCGTGGCGAACCTTCGAACGGTATTGCCAGAACGGTAAGACAAGGCGCGCGACCCCCTGAATGCAACAAATTCTAAAATTAGTTATTTGAGACCATACACTACAAAAAATTTGTTGCCTGCAGAATGGACACACCGTTGAGGAAGAGCAAGATGCCACTCACATCAACTATGGCACGTAAGTCCTATTTCTAAAGCTGTAAATCACATGTGTCAAACTGGTGGCCCGCCACGTTTTTTTATGTGGCCCGCGAAGCTTCAATTTTAAGCCTCAGCCTGGTTATTTTTTTGAAACTGTAGTGGTTTATAACTGTTTATAAAGGCGAAGGACGTTCTTTGCCATGTTATAACTTCGCCATTTTAGTCATCCTGCTGACCTAACGTTTCTCTTTAAAAGGTTATTCAATCTTAAGGCTCTTTTCACTGCAACATAACTATTGTTACGTCACAGAGACGCTGTTTAAGCATTAGCGTAGCAGATGATCATGGCTAAGTCTGTTAAAACTGACCCTTTGAGGACAACCATACAGATACAACTGGCCCTATGAGGGCAACCATGATGCTGATATGGCCCTCAGTGAAACTGGGTTTAACCCCCCTGCTGTAAATCGTTCCTGCGTTTTGCTTTTTCGCCGCGAGTGTTTGTTGCCCCATGTTGAAGCTCACACACATTTTGCTTCGTCCTTGTTCAGCGACATGTTTCCTTGTCACTCGTGGAAGACAGGTTTTGCGCTGAGACGCAAGTCAAACACGACATTGATAGACTTGATTGCTTTTCATGATGGCATTGATGAATTCAATGATTAACCTGATATATCAGTCACCATCGTCATGATGTACATTCAACAGTGAAACTGGCATAGGCAGGTGTGGCTGGCGAAGAAAGCGGAGTTTCATTCAACTGCTTTCATGACCTTTCCAAGTATTGCGACTTTGTCGCTTGCGGTGTTTGCTTGCAAATAATCGAGCCCAAACATTCCTTTGTGCCTGCGTGTTTTGGTCATATCCAAGGTTTTTTGATTGAAGTTTCACGAGGGTCACGCTGTGAAGTTTGATCCACGCGCACCTGCTTGCGTTGCTTTGTCCGCCGCCGGTATAGGCTTCTGGCCTAAAACACAATGAAATGAACTCTTAGATCCCGGGCGTTGGATAATGCTTTTGCCGAATGGGACTGTTTGGCGCCGCCGTTTTGGCGACGACGGTTTGACGCTGGGCTGTTTTCCATATTTGCGAGGTCTTGCTTGCAATAACGACATAAATTAAAGTTTTATTCATGTTTTTAAATTTCATCCATGTTTTTCTTTGGTCGACCCTTGTATCACATTTTCATTGCACATATTTGTCAGTTTCTGCACCGGCCGCCAAATGGTCGTCGCCAAAACGTCGGCCCCAAAAAGTACCCGACCCATGCTGTTGCTGCGGCATCGGAGAACAACTTTCGGCTGAACCTCATGTTCCTAACATCAGATGCGCAAAGCTTGGCTTTGCACAGATGCGTTCTCCGGTACATCTTGCTCTCTTCCAATAGAAATTTCCCGTCACGCTTGACTGCGCACAGTGAGTTGTAAGACAGGCACCAATTCGTCTCCTGGAGTGTTTTTGAACTTTCAAATACAATTTTTCTGCGATTTATTCATTTGACTCGGAATTAACTGCATCTCGGGCACAGGTTTTGGGCGAAATTCCGCAGCAAGCTGTCGATTCTTTGAAAGTCATTCTCGCAAACCCTACTAAGACTACGAGCCAATCACAAGTCTGCTCTGCAGTGACAACCGCATTGGATAGTTCTGCCTGCGCTCGGCCATTGTTTGCCTCAATCTCAATCGCTTCTTTGTGACGCAGGGATGAAGACGTCATTACAGAAGTGGTGGAAAAGCACAAGAACAAAACTTCGGTGACCAAGTGGCTGAGGAGGAGCTTGCTGCGCCGGAGGAAGTGACGATACACTAATCGCCGCGTTGCTCATTTCCTTCACGAAGATCAAGCACCAGGGCTGGGCTCGCTACGTTTTGCAAAACCTTTACATTTTGCGTTACTCTTAACCAATTTAGACAAGGTCTTCTCATCTGTACCTTTCCCTGCGCTTACCTACCGTGTCGTTGGGCTGTTACTTATGTTACTTACTTATAAGCCACATTTCATTAGTTGCCTTAACTTATTGTCATTCTCAAAAGCGGAGTTTTACAACTAGTTGTTAGCAAACTCTCTCCAGGTGTACTGCCATTTACAGATTCTCGCTTTTCTAAATTTTTTGACGCCCCTTGTCGGCGTCTGTCCATCATTCTGGGGACGGGGCCAGCCAGGATCATTCCGCTCGCAAAAAGCGGGCCTGAAATAATCCCCACTCTACGTGAAAGTACCTGTTGCGTGACGTTTTCGTCGCTCAACAACTTGGGACTGCTTTGGGAAGTTGTGCATGACCCAATCTGTTTGTTTGTGTGTATTAATCACAGAACCTTGAAGCGCGTTCGGAACACATCATTCCAAATACTTATATCTCCTTTCGTATGCTACCTACCGCGACTCATTGTGACGTTGTGCGCAATTTCACGATCCATTGTGACGCTGTGCGCAACTTTCGTGCCCCCCCCCATCGTTCCATCACTCATTTAATGGCATGGATTGTTTTTAAACACTGTCTTTAAAAAAATGCTGGATTATTGGTTTTCGTTTCGAGAATTATTATTTATGTTAATCACGTCGCTGTATCGATCTTCTTTCCTCTGCCTTTTGATGACATTTCACACTGGATCTAGCGCAGGTATGGAGCTGGTGGTCAAACTGCGCGTCGTTTTCCCCCCATTGTGTTTGTTTGCGTGTTTGTTGTTGGGAAATCGGCTGTTTCGCTTTCGTAACAGACTTTTAATATTGCTTGCTTCAGTTAAAAGTCGTCAACACTACTTTTTAAGTTCGGCAAAGCGACATGCAAAGGCCATGTTTTTTCACTGTACCTCGTAACTTCTTCACCGCCTAGTTACCAGCACAAGACGTCGGCTGGTCAATCGATTTTAATGATGACCAGTAATTGTCCTTTTGTTTCCTGCTGCAAATTAATTCTATTTCGTGCAATCATTCTACGGCGCGCCCCGAATCCACTTTCAGTTGTGTCAGTCTTCATTAAGCTTTTAATTCTCTTCCACTTCCGCAGCACTTTGCGTCCTGTGACATGTTGTGATAAACTTTTCTTCAAGGCGCTGTTACTGATCATCGTTTGTTTCCCGCAGTTGTCGGTGTTCGACTTCATCCTCAACTGCATCTTCTAAACATTAACTTGTGCTTTTCATCACATCACTGTCACGCAGCCTCAACTGCAAACAAACCATGTCAGTGTTGGACCTGAGCCAGGCCTCCTTGTCGAGCAGCGATGAGTGAAAACCTTTGCGTTGTGCGAAGATTTCTTGTCAAGTCGACTCTAGTGAGCACCTGCCATGGGTTTGTAAAATCTGATTCGACCCTGAAAGTTTGAGTTTGTCTTATCAGCGAATCCTCTCATGCTACGCAATTTCGGTCGTCAGAGCACATCCTTAATCGATTTTGCGTTTTGGAAAATCCGCCGTCAACATTGGTTGAATGTTGGTCACGTGTTAACTGTGGTGCTCTGAGAGCTTAAAAGTATTTCTTTCCTAATTCCAAGCATGCCAGCATTTGTTGCTATTCTAAAAAAATTCAAATTTGTTCGTATTGTAGTTATTCACAGCGCCGTCTACATTAGGTAAAATGGTTTCAGGTTTATACTGCAGAACAACGTATCTTTGACATTAGAGATTGTTGTTAGTTTTCAAATGTCGTGAAAAGCGCTTCAGGTGGAGGATTTTTCTCCAAACTCTCTTGAGCCATGATGGTTACGCTGACTGTGCTTTGCTGTGCTGGACGACCAACCCAGAGTTTTGAAGTGTTCGCGTTCCTTCACAGAACGTTGTTTTCGTCCTACTTCCTGTAAGCTTGCAAGTGTTTTTTTTCTTCGTTAAAACTGTGTTTTTTAATATCTCTCGTACTAGCTTCAATGAAACCTTGTTCAAAAACATTTTGTTGCGTTCCTGTCATTTTGCCACAAATATAACCTATTCCTGATATGATTTATCTTTTTGACGTGTAATTACTACGATGCTCAAATAACAGGTTTCAAAAAGCCGATCATGTTTAAATGCTTAAGTATTTTCAGCGTAATGCCTTCTTTTCACACAGGGATTTGCAGGTCGATATTCTCAATACAAAAAATTCTAGAAAGAAGTAGAAAATTAACGAGATGTTGAGTTCTGCTGTACATAAGAGACAAGTGCCAAGTCGCAGACTACAAGTGACAAAGTTATTTGACACCAACCACCTTATACTTGGACACTAATCTTGTGATCGATTTTTGCAATTGCTACTTTTTTCTACCAAAAAGACATTCTTGCGTCACAGACGGTATTGTGACATGTTATTTAATGGGAGAGATTCGCTGTCATTGTGAACGGGAAGTTGACGCGGATTCATGTTACTTTCGTGATTAACATCTTTGCCTCGCCGTCTCTCACTCCATTCAAAGGTCACAATCAAACATTTTGGGTTAGTTTGATGCATTTTTGGAATGATTTTTAGCAATTTATATCTGAACGAGCGAATTATCATAGTCCATGACGGACACGGTGTCGCTATTTGACGTAAGCTTTGATTTAGCAGCGGCATCAGAGAGCTTATTGATGCACAGATCTACGGAAGCTTTCATCTGTGCAAAGTTAAAATATCCGGCCTGAAAAGTTTTGCTGTTCTGTCAGGTGAGGTGCCAATGTTGACAAAAGGAAAGCAGCATGTTGAAATTTTTTGTTTTCAGAAGTCGCAGTGAAACAACGCACATCGTATCATTTTTATTTTCTGACAGCTGCTTCAGTGCGGCACAAACAGCCAAAATCTCACTCCTTATTCTCACTGACTGCCTCACTCGACAACCATATTGTTTTGCATGCGCGCTGCAACCGCCGGCGCTGCAACCGCCGAGCTTTTGTCTTCATGGTAGTCTGATGCATCGCCAGGCAAACCAATTGCAACGGTGAAACAGAAAAGCACTTCTATAATTGCATTAAAGTGCTTTTGCAGTTTCGTACACCATACTGTACAAATCTACGGCAGCAGTAGCAGGCCGAAAAGTTGTGCGCATGACAATGCAAACCATACTTAACAACTTTCGCTTCCAACATCTGCACCAGAAAATTGTGTTGGCCAATAATTTTGCAGTCGTCTGTTGCTATAGCCACGTGCAGGAAAACATGCTTTCCTCAAATCCTTATACTTCAATACAAGGCAAAACCATATCTTGGCTTTCAAAATTTAGGGTGTCATTGCAAAGTTTTAGGGTGGCATTTTGACACCCAAAAACAGCTTAAAAATACTGCCTGCTTCGGGCCAACAACACCTTCGTTTTAACTTTTCTGGCGTTGAACTGATGCAAATGACCTCACGACACACTGCCTCTCCGAGGACTAAGTTTCATGCGTGGGACTTGCTCTGTAAACACTGGCCTCTCATGCCCTGAAAGCAAGGTAATCGCCAACTTAAGCAAATGTCTCTTGACGACGTCACCCACACACATGTCTAATAAACTGAATAGCTTTTTTAAGCATGAGTCATCGAACAAATACTGTTGCGTTTTATTTCGTATGTTTTTGTTTCAATATAGGCAAGGTGCTCTTGTCAGTTAACTGACTTGAGCCCCCTGTTCGGTGGCAGTTTTGATGGGACTGTTGCCTCAGTAGATACAGGTTTAATCTGGGTGTATTCGAACTCTCTCGGCATTCCGCCCTGGTTGGTCAGTCTTTTCTGAAATTGATGTTACAAATAACAGCAACCATTTGTCGGCGTGATGAACTAAAAATATGTGCAAAGATACCACGTTATCCGGATACTGACCAGCACACACGATACTGAATCGTTAAGACCAACGTCTGGTCACCTATTTCTGCAGCTACGCTTGCGCTAAACGGCGTGGTTGAGAACTGATGACGTTTCATGGTCGCAGAACTTTTGTCCTTGAATTGATGCAACAAGGCGAATATCATCTCAACTAATGAATTTATCCACTTACGGCTCTATATTTTGAAGTTAAGAAATCTACTAGCCCAAAACGTTCTTAGTGGGCTCATTCAAAATACATCAGAACCTCTAAAAATTTGGAAGTCAAAATATTTCTTGTCGTAATAGATATTTTTTCTAAACGGACGCATATGGCTACATCTCAAACTATACTTTAAAGCGGAATTGAAATCTAAGCTGTTGCCACGCTGCAGTGGCTGTAGTCGTGAAATGATTTTAAGCAGTTTCTTGAGTTACATCAGAGAGCCAGCGTGGTGTTCCCGTACGATTTTTTATAGACTGATTGAAACTCACAAACAGTGGCTTAACTGACAGGGGTCAGGCGCATAGGCTCATCCAAGGATATCGGCGGGTCATGTCCCCCAAAATTTCTGGCATATCTTGTCATTTTGCGCTTTGAGAGGCGGTATCCCAAACAAAATATTGTTGCTCGTTTAAAGTCAAAATCTTCTCCCTCCAATTTTTGCTTTGGCTACGCCACTGGGTAGGGGTGCGCTCCACCATCTCTGGCAAGCTAAATGTAAAAACTGGGCCCCCACGTAGCGTATATTTTGGTATTAATATTACTTTGGTATCAGTTGGTGGTTGTTTCTTTGCGTTTTTCGGAGTGTTTTCCTGTGATTACGGGTTTATAGATGTCAACATCCTTATTTACTATCATTTCGCAACTCTATTTCTGACTGTTGGCTAGTGGTCCCCCTACGGTTCCCCCCTTCAGCCAGTGCCCCCTTCAGTTTTGCTATCCTGACTCAAACCTCTAGTGACGCCACTGCTCTCAAATAACTATCAAGTAACTCGTGAATATTCAAGTTTGACCAAAAAGGGCTCTTGGAAATGTGCGCAGTAGGTTTTAACGAACTACACACACAAATCCCTGTTGAAAACAGCAAGTGAGCACAAATTTTTAGTGGTAATGAAGCGATAAATTTATTATGGTTACATACGAGCGCGACGTTAGCATTACAGCTGTGTTATGAATAAGTTATGGCAATTAGGCTACATGTACAGCATAATTTTGGGAAGGGAGAAAACAGAAGTTAAATATACGCAAAGGTTACAATTAGATTTCGGCCTCAGTCAAAGTTAGGATCATATGATAGAGAAGAACTATACTATATAGAACGACATTAGGGAAAGATGAATGTTAAATTGTATACAAAACGTCTGGTAAGAGCAGAGGTCGACTGAAAAAGCATTACAAAAGAAACATCCGTAAAGATAGTGCAGTTGAAGGATCTATGTTTTCTGTGTGCTTTCAAGGTATCTGCTCAGCTTTCATATCTTTGCAATGATTCGGAATTGTATATATCTGTAAAAATACTCATGATATTTAACGTATAAACGACATTTGCCACAATGACCGCAAGTTTTGTTTATAGACAGATAATGGTAATTTTTGTGGATAACTACTGTATATCAAATTTTCTGTTACGACTTTGGGTTCTTTTCGTCAAAAAAGCAATCCTTTTCCGTAACACTGTTGTTACAATGATTCCATAACGTGTAGTGAAACTGCCAGGCGCTGTTGTCGAAGTTTGTTTATTAATTTTTATTTTGCCATATTTCACTTTCTATGCTCAAGATTTTCGGTAAACGTTTCGTGCTCAGGCTTATGCGCTTTACGATTTCATCGTGGCCGCGATTTAAAGTTTTCCACCAGAAACTTTCGCATCTTAATCGATATCCCGGATGTTAAACAACATTTTGTTGCTTTGATTCAACAAAACTGCGAACATGTACTGACTTGCAATTGCCAAACTACATCTTCTTCTGACAATATTAATGCATAATACTTAAATGCAGGTTAGAAAGCAAAAGTATTTCAACTTAGTAGGTAAAGGCAAAACGGAATTAAAAAATATAATTTTAACGCTTCGAAAAATTTGAAGCACGAACTGATAGTTGAGTTGATCTTGTTTGGCGATAATTAATATTCAGCTAGAAAAAACACAAATCAGTGCAAGGACGCCAGGGCATTGAAGGAACCGGAAAGTTGTCGAGTCAATGCCCCTCAGCAGTTAAATTAGTTTTGTTACTGTCCAGTTTCAACTCGTGGTGGTGCATATATGTGGGAAGGAGCTGCTAGATGATCAACACAGTTGCGCAGGGGGTGCTGGGGCGCAACTGGTCTCTCTCCGTGGATGGGTTGGTCAGATCCGCAAGGATCTGGGCGTGGCAGAGAAAGTATAAACCCAGCTAAAATGAAACTCTGCCGGGGTTGTCATAACTCTTTCACATCTAGCAAGCTCTACATATTGTTTGCAGTGTTTTTTTGCATTTGGATGGTGGTTGATTTGGTACTCTTGGGATCCAATCTGTAGAGGTGTTGCCTTCGAATTTCTTTGTTCGCCAGAAGTGATATGTGGGAATACTGGGAAAGACGTGCTGTTCCTGCAAAACAAAAGAAAACCAGCAGTAACGAGAAAACCAAAACACAAAAATACACAAACAAACAACAAAACAAGAAAACCAAATCATAAATACACAAACAAAACAATCAAAACCTAGGTAAGCAGACACAACCTAGTTGTGTTAATAATGGG
>Ga0210059_1003569_pt1 | contig 24946 bp, 8 predicted proteins | sample Ectturendosymbi2_FD_188042 | JGI IMG/M metagenome (GOLD analysis project Ga0210059, IMG submission 188042) | Ecteinascidia turbinata endosymbiont from Florida, USA - Sample 2 (SPAdes) (version 2) | ecosystem: Host-associated > Tunicates > Ascidians > Unclassified | place: Key West, Florida... | reverse complement strand
GGGGCTTGCGGACGATGACGAATCGCAAAACGGATTTTCCCGCTCCGGGCGGCAATTGTCACTTTTCAACAATAAAGTTCTGTTGCGCGCACAAAACGAAACAATACACGCCGAAGTGACGTCACAATCGAACAAAGACAGCCCAGTTCGTGCGTCATTTCCAGACCGCTTTGGTGCTTTCGATTAAGGTTTTGCGCAGTGAAGCGGACTGGTTCCGAACTCGGAATGATTCGGGCCTCGAACAAAGAAATGAACGCGAACTTTCACCGCGCTTTCCAACTCGACCAAAGGAACGCTCCAATGATTCTGCGCCACTAGGGATGTTATGCTTAGACTCTGTCTTTCCCGTGCTTGTGCGGCTTCTGCCATGGAACGGGCATCGCTTGGAGACGACCGTTACAGCAGTCAGAGCCTGCGCAGGAACAGTGACATGCCCCGCGCGAAGGTCTGCACGGCCCGACTTCTTTGAAGTAGCACGTCCTAAACTGACCACGGGACGAACCATACCTTTCACCAAGTCGAGTTTTCCGTTCTCTTACCCAGCCCCAGGTCGCCGTCGAAACACATTCGGGGACGGCAGTGTTTTCAAACGGTTTCACAATTGATTCGAGAATCGCCCTACGGCCTGGCAGACATCTTTCGCACATATTTTTTGGATTCGATCAGACCACACCCAGCTTCTCAGCGTAACTTTCACGCGGGGGGTTATTTCGATTTTCCGCGGAAGGCCTCAGTCGCACGAAAGTAAAGGTGAGTGTTTCAAGCAACAGACAAACCCAAAAATATTTTCAGCAACGCTCCCTCAAAAACACATTTTTGATCTTGACGTGAGCGCTCTGACGTCAGCATTGGTGAACAATCGCTCAGACGGTTTTTTAAAAGTCGCCGATTTATTTGTAACCTCGCGCGTTGCGTGCAAGCGTTCGCGTCTGTTTCTAAATATTGCCAATCCGCTTTTTGGGCGCTGGAGCGGCAATTTTAAGGATCGCTGCTGTGCCTCTTTGAAAAGTTGCGGAAGGTGATTTGTAGGCATTTTTCGTCGATTGTTAAAAACGGGACTTCTGCGCGACTCTTTTGTCGTCTCAGAAGCCGCCGAATCTCCTTCGCATATGCCACACTTACACAAAATCGTGCTCGTTGTGACGTCACAACCAGCATTGTATTCGTTACCACGTCACAGCCAGCACTGTGTACGTTATGGCGTAATAGAAGGGGAGATGAAGATGATCGGCGATAAACTTGCCCTGCGCAAGGGGCAGGCAGCGCGCGTTTTGTTGACATGCACGCGCTGCTCGAGCGGCCGAGGTCGACGATGGAAGGAGCAAAAACGTTTTCGTTGATGCTATTTTCGCCGGGAGCCGATCACGCTGCGGCGAACCGCAGCATGTCGCAACAGCGTCCTATAGTTACCGCGAGCTGCGCAAAGCCAAGGGAGGCCGGTCGCAGCGTGTAGGGCGAAACGAATAAGGCGCCAAATAACTTTCGGTTTGAAACTCTATCAGAGCATCGCTGAGCGCAACTGATAACCACTCGAATAGTTACGTCATGATGAGCTTATAATGAGATTCGCGACAAACAGGGTCACTTTCGGGCGGCAGAGCTCAAAACGCGGAGGCACGACACATCCGCAACGGGGTGCGATGCAGACACGTTTAGCGAGACTGCTTTCGCTTGTCTGACATGCAGGGTTGCGGAGTCGGAGCCGGATTTTTTTGTCCGACTCCGGATGTCCAATTGGATCATTTTTTACGTCACACTCCTAAATTGGGATTCCTGTTGAAATGGTAGTTTCTTTTGAAACTTATATTGAAACAGGTTTCTTGCTGTGGACCACGATTTCCATTTATTTTAACAGTCGAATTTCATTCCCTTTATGTTAAGGGGTCGGAGTCGGAAATTTTGGAAAGGTCGGAGCTGGAGTCGGATATTTTACCTCCGACTCCGCAACCCTGTTGACACGCTTTACTGAGTTATTGACACACTTCAGAGGAAAGTGTGTTTTCAGGGCGAACTTTGATCGCTGCTCCCTTGTTAACACGGCGTTTCGCGAAGTCCTTCCGCCGTTTCCGCGCGGTTTTCAGGCTCAGGAAACGAATGCGACAGGCGCTTCGTGCGAAAACGAGCTCATGGCAGTGTTTCGTAACAATCGAGCCTCCTTCGATGTCGACTGGTGCGCAGTTTGGTCGCTCGACTGTGCACGAGTTGAATCAAAAAACGAGTAGGACCACGACACAAACAAAGCACCAATAATTGTTAAATGAGTCGTGTTGAAAAGTACATGCCAATAAAGCTACAGCAAAAATAGCTTTTTGTCACCATTCAAATTAAAAAGTTCTGACAATAACCAAACACAATTTGGCAAAAATATGCGTCTTGAGTCGTGAAAAGCATTTTTTATTTCCAGTTTTTTTTCGCTCGCGCAACTCGACACTCCTACGATGCGAAGACTTTGCGCCCAACCATGGTTCATCGACTCCGCCAACGTACCTGCAATCTGGCCACGGCCACCAAACAGTAATTCCCGGACCCGGCCACGTTGGCGCCCATGGCCTGTTCGTCCACGACCTCGCCGGGCACGTCGCCGCCGTAGCCGGCGGGGGGCCAGGACCGGATGAACCCTGTGACGTGCATCACGGCGTAGGGGTCTTGGCCGTCTTCCACGGCGCCCAATGTATTTCTGCGTTGAACGAACGTCAACAAAAAAACCTGTTCACGAAACGGTTTAAAATTGTCCCAAAGATAAGATGCTGTGCACCTTTCGATGCAGACAGCAATCACAATGCTAACCGGCTGTTTTTCCTCTGAGGCGCGCAACTGCGCAGTGCAACCTGACAATTTACGCAGTGCTATCTCATTCTCGCGCACGTTTCCAAAATTCTAAATTTAATGCGGTATATATATATCGCATAGCCCTTTCAACGCTGGGAACGCTTCACTGGTTGTGTGTCTGCGATGGTTGCGCAGTTGCATGCGCTTAGTGCGCAACAAAACAAACAATTCCTCAGTGCAGACTTTTCTTGGAGGGAACCCTGCCAACCGGTTAAGGTTTTTCAACGAAGCAGTTGCTTTTTGTTAACTTTTTCATTTATCTGTTTGCAAAAATTCAACAATGCACTTAAAATAAACAGCTTTTTTGCATAAAATGCCACAAGTGATTCTATTCTTTTATCATTACAACAAGACATTCAATCATTTTCACTTGATTTTTTTTGAATAAATCTTATTAAAGTATACGTGTTCCAATTTTATATCACATTTATCAGAGAAATTCAAAACTTTTTCACAGCCATAAAAAATACTCAACTATCGCGGAACACTGGGTATTCCCAAGTGATGCATCATCATGCATTAAAATGTTTACATGAGACTTGAGTGCATTGAAGCTTATTGTCAAAATGTTCGTGCATTCATTCATTTTCACGCCCGGTCTTAATCTCAGGAGGGTCGTGGGGGGATGCAGCCCCAGGTCTCTAAACACCTCATGTCTTCAATAATCTCGGGTAGTGCGATACATAAAGTTTAAAAGTAAACACGGAACATGTTGAAACATTTCGGAACGGTAACAGAAAACTAAAGACTCTCATGACTGGGGAATCACCGAAGATGATCGTTACAAACGGACGTCATTTTTGGCTTAGCTGAATGTGAACAAAATGTGAGGGCATCAAAGTATTGAAATGGAGATACGTCGCTTCTGTTGAAGAAACACTTCATTGCTGCTTTCTTTCAAAAGAACAATCAATTTCTATTTGGAGAACAGATGCAAGCAGCTAATATCTTTTTTTCTTTGACTTGTTGTTCAGTCGACACAATGGGAGGGGCTTGGGCGTCGGAAAGGGGGGCAAATCCTCCCTGGATTTTGAAATTTGATATTTTCCTATTAACTTTTCAGTAGAAAAAAGTTATTTCTCTTAAAATGAAATTTCACCATTGTTGGCCCCTACCCTGCAAAAAATCCTCTTGGCCAGCCCCTGGAAAAATTCCTTCCGACACCCACGGGGAGGGGCCATTGACCCTCTTGGCCACTCGTTGTCACTCACACCTGTTCAGCATCAACAACAGACCGAGCAGTGACGTTCGCACCAAGCAGCAAGATCACGCTTTCGCGAGTCACCAAGCACACAAGGACGGCACGCGCCCGCACTCACTGCACGCGCTGGTATCGGGGCCGTGCAGCCGTACTCTGGAACTTGCCGCAGCGCATACGACAGATGAACGCGCGACGCGAGCCCATGCACATGCGGACAGAGCTCTGCTGGCCCTCCTTCTTCACCGTTCCGGTCTTCAAGTCCAAGATGCGGCCTGCATCGCAATCAAGGGCAGGTGAGAATGCGTCACGGGCGCTGAGTTCTTCACGCCTCGCAAAGCAGACCAATCAGCGGCCGCGCTTGGCGCTGCTCCACTGAACGAGGACACGCCGTCAGAAGCTTTTATTTTCAAGAGGTTTGGTAAACACGAAAGTATTCATTTAGGACAGGGATGCGCAACTCAAACAGGTATGCGGCCCAAATTTTCCTTACACGTGCCCAAATTTTGCTTAAAGTTTAATTGCGAGTCACACCGTGTTAAAGGAATTGTTCATATTGTGAAAACGAACTTCTTTATTTCACATACCATCAAACAACTATTTATGTTTCACGAATTGTACTTAATCGCTTGCGTGCCATTTTCAAACCCCTGGCAGGCCACATTGGGTCCGCGGGGCCTGTGTTGTGCACCCCTGGTTTAGAACATCACTCGCTTTGGCCGCCCAAGCTTTTACAGTAAGGCAACAGCACAACGAGAGACACGCCATTGTCGTTCTTTTAACACACATAGCATCGCTAAACAAAACGCATTTTCATGAACAGGCAGAAGCATAAAAGGATGAAATCGTATAAAATATACGTAGAAATGAACACTAAGCGAAGTTACGAATGCAAGGCAAACTAAGAAGCAAATGAAAAAAGGCCAGTTACTGATCAAATTAGATGCCTCAAAGGTTGAAATTACAAACGGCAACGTTATACACATTGAGTAGTTAAGTATTTTTAAGGTGATAAGTGGAAAAAAAGTATGAAAAAATCAAACTGTACATTTCGTAATACATTTCGCTTGCGTGCAAACTATTGTACGGTCGGCATGGAACACTTAACCGATCGCTGGAAATCCACCTTACAATCGGAACCAGTAGAACAGTCGGCACCCAAAACATTGCGGTCGTGGTTACGGGGACGAAAATCAGTGCAAATGCACAGAAGCGGAAAACACAGCGCTCACCTGGATTTTGACTCTCGGTGACGCACAGTTGCTCCCTGACTTTGCCGACGTCGTCAGAATGTATCAGATCGTAGAGCGCGTGACCGTGCCAGTCGGCCTGGGCCTGGAACACAGCGGCGCAGGGAAATTAACCTGCTTGCCAGCACAGCAGGACTTGGCGCTTCAGCCTCTGTGCGAAGCAGCAGGATTAGCGCGCGCGGCGAACAAGCTGAAATACGTCACAAATCCGGCGTCGTGTGATGGCAAATTCGGCGAAAACCGACTCCTTTCATTCGAAATAACAAAACAAACAAGAAACAATAAGCGGTTTCGCACAACACAGCTGTTTCAGAAAGCCGAGAGAAAAGACTTTGGGTCCAGGCGATCGGCTGTTCATTCACACGAGCGCTACAACTCGATTATTGTTGTGGGTTTAAAGTAGCCGACATAAAAACCATCAATCGACAGCTGCTGTTGAACAAAAACAACAACAATCCCATACAAAGCAACAAACATCCATGGCGCAGCGATTATCAGCTGAGCAGGGTTTCCCATCGGTTACCGACTTGACTTTTGCTTGCGACAAAGACGTTTTAAATCGGCCAGAAAATAAAACGGCATTAATTCCCATCGCGTGTTACATGGAGTTCTCACCGCCACGCTGTTGAACAGTTGTGACGCCGTAAACTTTCACCTGCTTTAAATTTTGACATTTGCCGAAGTGGTACACGTGGTCGACTTCGCCAGGGTTATGCCCAATAAAACCTGCACGCGAGACTTACACTCCCCAGCAAACAAAGCACAAACGACGTTACCTGTCACTGTGTAGACAGCTGCTTGGCCCAGTACAGCCCAAACAGCGAGATTAAAATAATTGCAGACCGCTCACGACATCTCCCTGGGCGAAACGTGCGTATTTGCATCGAAAACTTAATTTCATATTTATTGCCTTTTTGTGCAAAATGCGCTGCAGCAATCAAGAGTGGTGTGATGCTCCGTAACAGCGAATTGAAGTTGCTTAGTCAACAAGTCTACTTCCTCGCCATGCTTAAGGCCAACTGAGTCATTCATTAGCGCGCGAGTGCGCGTTAATTTGCTCAGTTATCAAATTGAGGGCTAGCAACGCGCCGAAACACTTAATCACGCGCGCAACATATCAATCGCTTGAAATGAACAGGAGCCTTGAACTGTGTCCGAAGAAGATGGTTGAATGAGCGAAAAAGGGATTCGTTCACGTAACAACATGATAAGTAAATATACGACGTCTGACATCAAATGGCTTTATTCAACCGATGCTTCTGCAGAAAAAGCGAAATTGAAAAACACAATAGTTTATAAAAATAACCAAGAAGGGCTCTGGCGATTTTTCGTCAAGAATCTCAGATAAAAGAACTGTTTTTCATTCGATCGGCGCGACTGAAAAGAGATACGTTCTTTTTTATCGTATGAGCTTGTTCTTGTCCATTGCTAGCCCGCAATAGATCTCAGGGCAAGCGTTGAGCAGCCATTCGATTGTCACATCGTCCAGAACCGTCAGGCCATGCAGTCCACGGGGAGGTCGATGGATTGGACAGTGAAGGACAACACGGTCGACGGCTTGATCTTCTGCACCACACTCACAAGCCGCAGAAGGAGGCCATACCCCATTTATGTAAGCGGCTATTTTTATTGCCTTCTGCGCAACCATTAAAGTCGATGGTAATTAATTCACTTCTCCTCCGCGACATTGACAGGGCGATTGCGCAGTATTTAGGGGATTTTGTCCGGTAAGTCATGACACTACAAAAACAACACCCTCGGCGATCTTATCAGCGAACGATCTTCCGCGCTCAAGATTTTGTAAATAACATTATACCGTGAGCCGCGCAATCGCTTACGTCAGAAAATCCCCGCCTCGACAATAACACGACCATCGGTCTTTTCTTCATCGTCAGTTTACAGATAATAATCGCGAAAAGGTCGGTTACGGACGAGCTGCCGCCGCAACGCATGACTGCGCACGGCCGAGACAACATCTAAAAACGTAACTGATCTTGCGCTGGCGTCAATGAATTTGTTCCTTCTCGTAAAAATGTTCGGCGCTTCAACGCATGCTTGGGTACAAAGTCAGCAGCAGGAGCAACACAGATAAAGGCACGCTGCGAATGGTCTTGGACGCCATCTACAAGTGGGACCAGGCCCGCAATCAGTTGGGGGAACCGGGCAACTGCCTCCCCCCTGAAATTTTCAAAAACATGTTTGCTTGTTAGGAATAACAACAAGTTACAAGTAATTACCCTCCCCGCAAATATCAGCTGGTTGCGGCCGTGAGTGTGACGTTAACTAAGCCAGGCCATCCGTTTACAAGCCACTCAAAATCTGTCGGACTCTCGGCGTGGAAAAGCAACATCAGCTGCAGACAATTCTGCATTGCTCCTTCCTGTGCATTGGAATGTTTCGCTTGAGTTTCTTCTCACGTACCTGCATCTTCTCGTGGTCACTTATAATAATGAAAGGCAGATACTAAGATCTCACAGCTCCTGGCTTCAGTTTCATACCTGGCAACAGTTTTCAGTTGTGGATTGGCAAGTCTAATGATATTTTCTCTTGTTTACGATGGAAGACAAGCGACGTTCACAAAGAAAACGCAAGTATCGGCACACGAACCGGCCACGAGTTTTTCACCGAGTCGAAAATCATTTTCGGTGACGACTTTAACAAAATACGATGTTAACGCGCGTACAACTGTACCTACCTGGTTGAGCACCGCGGTCACCGTGTCGGACACGTAAACAACTTGACTCGTGTCGCAGGCAGTGACGAAGAGAAACCCGTCGGCCGCCTCGAGGACAAGGTGCTTCAGCTCCTGAGAAGCAAAACCATCGCATTAATTATGAGCGGATGCAATCGACGGGTGGGACCAGTCCGGGGGGTTGGCCTGCAGGTGCAGGCAACTGGTTCAACGCTTTCAGGGTTAACCACCACGAGCATCAAGGGGTGACGGGATTTTGCCAATTCTAATCCGGGTCTGTTTCTGAGCGGATTACGGCGAAGCGCGAGGTAAGACTTAATTGTTGGTGCAATTAATTTTGAATTTTTCGTTCGAAATACGAAGACAGCCGGCACTTCTAGCTCCCGTGCATGGAAAACACGCGCTGTTCACGCACTATTCCACTGCTGTTCACTACACCAGCTTTAACGAAAATGTACGATTTCTGCGGCGAAAGTTGAAAGTGTTTTAAGCCAGGGCTGCGGAGCCCGAGCAATTTTCGGTGGCCGAGCCGGAGCCAAATAATCAGATGCCTGGAGCTGAAGCCAGGGCCTTAAATCTGAGTTCCGGCACCACAGGCCTGGTTTCAACTTCTACTGTTGATGCAGAAACAGCAGCCACTTTTACCGGAAGTTGCGTACGGGTAGCGGAAGACATCGTGTTGCTGCAGTGACAACGGCCCCGGATGACCTTCGTAAAAATCGAAACGCAGCATTCCCGAAGCCCGGTACACAACGCAATCTAAGGGGCAGATGAGTGGCCAACGGCGGCGCAACCCCCCCTGTCCAGAGCACCGCACAACTGCAAGATCAGCATGCAAGCAGGCCGGTAGGCACGGGGGCGCATTCGGGAGGAGAGCCCCCAAAATAGCCCAGAAAAATTTCTTTTAAACAAATAATGAAAAACAATCTTGTCCCCCTAAAAAAGTCTTTTGCCCCATAACCTTAAAACCTGGCTACGGACCAGTATATGAGCTGCGTGGAAGGCAACCGACGTTCAGAAAGCGGTTGGCTGATGTTTGTTTGGAAAGATGGAAATCAGACGCAGCACAGTGGCCATCGCCCGGAAGCATATGACAGATCGCAACAGGCATACTTCCGTTATCCACATCGTGCCGCTTCGCTACAGTGAGGAGAATTGTCCTGGCGCTTGCTGGTCACTACTGTTGACATCGGGTGTAATTTTTTTTGACAGCAGCCATGTGGGTCAGACAACAATGTTTCTCATTTCTGTACACGATGCACACACGCATCAGACATGAGTTTACGCCAGGGTTCTCAAACACGTGGCCCGCGGGGGCGTTTTGTGAATTTTCTAATAATTAACAGTTACTTTATTTGGTCCATTCACCGGTGTTTAAAAGTGCTCGGCTACTGGGTGAATAAGCTCCTTTTAAACGACTGTGGAGACGGCTAGAAATGATTTGCCTGTAAATCACGATACCTTTCACAGGAAATAAGATGTAAACGCTGTTTGCCTGTTTCTAGTAAGGTTCAGGTACCGCTTTTGTTGCTTCAGCGTCATAATGCGACGCTCAGGTTACTTTATAAGTCCTCAATTGGCCCTCGAAGCAGTTTGAGTTCGATGCCCCTGGTTTACACCATCCGATATTTTGTAACGCTTGCTATCGGCGCAATGTCAGGCAATGACGAAAAAAGACAACGGTGAAACGGCACCGACAACCAGTAACTTTTGAAATGCATCATCTGCCGATAGAATATAAAGATTTAAAGGATTAGTTAACAGCTTCAAGAAATCAAACGAGCAACTTCATCTATTCGCGATTTGCTTCTTTTCTGTTGAGCGCATGAACGACTCATAATGTCATGTTTCAGTGAAGTGGCAACCGACTGATAGTATAATATGTACATCACGATAACGCTAAAAGCGGCTAATCAGACGGCGAAAGACTAAATTATTAACAACAACAACCGACTTCTCTCGCTAGGAAAGCAGCCGAAGCCTTTTACGTTGTAAAATCGCTTCAACGCGGAATGTTCACTTTTTCTTTTTTACTGCGCAACACTAGATCTCTGCGCAGACTGATGGGACATCAGACCTCCATGGCTATTTGAAATGATATTGCGCATGCCTTATTAAAATAGCAATTGCTCACTCCAGGCCACGTTTCCTTCATACGGCAACAAAATCAGTTTAGCTAAAATGTCACCTGTTTAGGTGACACAAACTGAAGTCAACCAGTCCATAGTTCAAGGACTGGGACTATCCAGGTAATATTTCGCGAGTGATGATTTCCTTTCATCAGATTACTTCGACAAGCACCTGAGTAAAATCTTAGACCCTCTGGAAAGCCTCAGCATACAATTATTTCGTGACATTTTGCTGAAAATACGGAATTACAATATTAACAATCTTTCTGCTGCGCAGCCACATTTACTGTCAAACAGTGATTAAAAAATCAGTTGTTAGAAAGCGATTCGAGAAAAAGCTTAAATTCGCTGAGCACGTTTGTTTATAAGTGACCAAGCAAGACAACTGAAACCAAAGCGATGCTCTGGTGCCATTTACTTTGGTTTGGGTCACGTACGTTATTCACGCAACTTATAAATTAACTGGCAAATCCTGTTCATTTGCCACACAGACGTTCAGCAAATTGCTAATTTTCCAGGAAAGAGTTGTTTTCAGGAAAAAAAATCACAGCGCTTTACGTCATCGCGTTCACTTTCGTCTCTACGTCACTACCGCACCGTTCGTGCAATGTGAACATGGGCAGTTGGCTTTCTTCTTTTTTGGGGGGGGAATAAAATAGCGTTTAAGCAGCGGTACCTGATCGGTGAGAAAGGAGGGCTTGTAATTGTTGTCCATTCCTCCAGCCATCGCTCCTCTCAACTGCTTCATGTGTGCGACGGCCATTCGGAGAATGGTCAGCTTGTCTGGTTTTCTTGAAAATGAAAACGGAAAGCTTCAAAATGATAGCAAGCAAGGCTTTCATTGCAACACGTTGTGCAAGCAACCGTATTTTGAAGCGAAGAAACTTGTTGGTCGTATTTTAAACAAAGAACGAGAGAGTTTGCCCTAAAGCTACAGCACTTTGAGGGTCTAGAGCACAAATAGTCAGCCTGTGCATCAGTGGTTGCCAACCGGAGTGGTGCCAACCAACCGGAGTGGTGCCAACCAACCGGAGTGGTGCCAACCAACCGGAGTGGTTGCCAACCAACTGGAGTGGTGCCAATCAGTGGTTGCCAACCAACTGGAGTGGTGCGGCACCATAGGGTGCCATTCATCGTTTAAACACTCAGGGGTGGCACGAGCTGATACGTTTTAAAAATTATTATTAAAAATACATTTTAAAAATGTCATCGCACCGTTAAGCAAACTGCAATGGGTTTGCCACTTGATGGTACCGCAACTTATATTTCTCTTCTGTAGGGTGCCGCAAGCCTAAAAAAGGTTGGGAAACACTGCTATACACACAAAAGAAGAAGGGTGCATTTCAGTAAAATGCAGTCCTGCTCCACTGAGTCCGCGCAGTCACAAGCTAGCTGCCCGTACAAGTTGTGAGAGAGGCAGTCAAACAACGCGTTTGCTGGGTTAATTTCGAGCAACAACCACCTCGCCAGAGCGCTGCACGTGGGAACCATATCGGAGAGCTCTGTGATGTAAGCAGTCATTTTGTTTCGACGTCTTCTTTCGATTTCCGAGTGATTCTCACGGGCAAACTTTTCCTTTTCTTTTTGCGACATGTCATCAAGGCCTTTGCTGTGAAAAAAGTTTATCGCGCGATTTGAAAAAGAGAAAAATTGACATGAAGCGTTTGCACATGCCACGAAGACTTTGACTGACAAAAACCTCGGTTCTAACTTCCGTCAATTAGCTTGCCACTGCAAAGTACTCAACAATTCCACGTAAAAAATATTTATGACCGTAAGACTAAGGCGAGCTTCCGAAAACGCTGTAATTTACGACGGAGAACGCATAGTTGTCAATAACAGGCAAAAATACACTTCCTGCTTTCAACTAACCACAAACGCTGTTCGGTCTTTCTCAAGCAGAAGGGTATCGCAGGCTCGTCTGCGCAAGATTTCGCAACTGCCCTTTACTGATAGCAGCATTAGTGGTGCAAGTAGCACGTCGACTGTGTTTGCATTGGATTGCCAGCAGTGCTTAAATAGAAACGAGTGTTGAGGAAACCAGAAGCAGTCACGTTTGCTTGGTTTCTCAGAAGAAGTGACAGCAACTAAACATTAATCATTCCGGTTTCGTTTGCATGCCAAAAGCAAACAAAAGAAAAACCAAAGCAACGAATTAACTTTTCCTGACAGAACTTCCTGAACAGCATGTGGTGCAGATGGAAAAGTATTTAGTTTCTGATGGCGATTTTACTAGCCGTGTCAAGAAATGTTCATTTGCCAGACAGAAATTTGAAGCTGCAAAGGTCAAATAGTTGACAAGGTCATTTGAAAAATAGTTTTGCCTTGGCAACCAATGGAACAGCGATTGTGTTTGAAACATGCTTTTTCTGAGAAAAGCAGTGATGCATTGTATACAACTATACATCAACCAAGTGTTGTCAGAAAACACAGACAATCTTTCTGAACAGATCGCAGAAGGGTGGTAATTACACAAGAGCAATTGCTATTTCACCAAATAAGCACATGCAAATAAGCTAAAAAGGGCAATCAAGCAAAAACGAAATAGGTAAGAGTTAAAGAGGAATGTTTCAAACCATAATTAAACTGAAACATAACATTATATTTCCGAAATAAGTACGCAATGTTAGATTTACACAAAGTATTAATGAAGTAGACACTTACTCTGCATCCATGTTTTCAATTGTTTGATATCAAGATGTAAAAAATCAAGTTAATTAAGAAAACACACCTGCAATTACAAAAAAAAGTATGCAAATATAACAATTGGTAATGGTGAAGGCCTCAAAATGCATTCTGAGGTAAACAACATGAAGCCTTTACACCTAAGGAAACCAACAACTGTAGCTATTGATTTTTTCAAAGAAACAGTGCATGTATTTTTACATAAAATTCACTTAAAATGCATGGCAAAGATGTGAGATCAACTTTTCATAATGCAAATGGCAAGTATTAATGGAGCAGAAGCAATCTACAAACCTTAGCATCAGTTTAAATCAGTGCTTCCCAAAGTGGGCAGTACTGCCCCCTTGGGGGCGGTGAAGTAGAAATGGGCGGTTGGGGGGTGATAGGAGACCCAGTTAATAATTACATTTCTACAGTCCTACTAACTATGAGTAACCAAATATCATAAACAACAGTATGATCAACAAACATGTATGCATGTAATTCGTAAACAAAAACTTAGCGTTTTACTAAATTCAGTTTTATAGTGAAATGCACGAAAAAATTGTGTTGATATGTGTGCTAGGCATGGTAGGGGGGTGATAGAAACTTGTTTGTCAGAAAAGGGGGCGCTAGCCAAAAAAGATTGGGAAACACTGGTTTAAATAATGACAGTACCAAAGAGATCCAACAAAATGCAGGATGCTGCTTAACCATTTCAATCCTGCGCATCGCCATAACTCTGGTGCAAGGTTTGCAACGCTATAACTTGCCAGCCGATTCAGCTAGAAAGCTGTTCAAACCACCTACGGATTCAGCAAGTCTGCTAGTTGAAATTGAAAAAAAACAATGTTTCATTTTGGGTTTGTGGTTCTCTGGGGGAGGACGTCACAAGTGGGTGTGTCATTTTCATTTTATTGGCCTAGTTTAGGCCTAGTTTACACAGCCCTGGACGCCAATCCAATGAGCCAATTGTTTCGCTCAAGTTTTTTTTATAGAAACTAGGCTATCCTACGAGTCTTTAGAGCCCTTGATTGACTTTCTAGCATATCTGGATAAAAAATTATGCCACACAAACCAAAAAGCGGTCAAACTCTCTACCCCTACAAAAGGAAACCAGGGGTTGAATAACATCCCCTTTGTATATGGCCATAACTCGTCGTTAGAATAGGCTAGAGAGCTGTTCAAGCCCTCAAAAGACTCGTGAAGACTTGTAGTTTAGACTGCAAAAAAAAATTTTTAGCTTGAGATCTCGGGTTTTTGTTGATGTTTACATAATGAGAGGATGTTTATGCATATTTTGTTTACATTTGGATGATGACGTCATATCCTGGGGGTCGAACAATCCATCAGATTTTGTGGCTCAAAGTTTTTTTGGATTCTAGGCTACAATACGAGTCATTAGAGGGTTTGATGGACTTTCTAGCATTTCTGGTTCAAAAGTTATGGCAAAACAAGCAAAAAATAATTAGGGGGGTCCCCACTAATTCCCTAGGGAATCCTTACAAGATTAGGGGTCTCTCGGCCATAACTTGGGGACCAGAAACGTCAGGAAGTCGATCTAGGCCTCTAAAAGTTTTTTTTTAGTGCAAACTACAAGGCTTCACGAGTCTTTCTCAAGCGTCACGACTAGCTCTCGATCAATAGCTCGCGGCAGTTTTTCTCTGGCAAAAATGCCATCAGTGGGAGACTCATGCTTTTTCTGCAGTTTTTGGAATTTTGAGTACAACGGGGTTTTTGGGCCATAACTTTTGTTCTAGACATGCTAGAAGGTCAATCAAGGGCTGTATAGATGCAGATGATCATCTAGTTTCCAAACAAATTTGAGCCATAAAAATGGCCCATTGGATTAGTGCCCAGGGCCAGTTAAAGTGGGTCAAAGATTCAAAAACCTGCCTTCTTTGTGATGTCACCAAGAGAACCCCCCCACCGAAATCAAACAACCCCCCCACCGAAATCAAACAACGTTTTTTTTAATTGAAACTAGAAGACTTGTTGAATTCGTGGATGGTTTGAACAGCTCTGTAGCTATAGTAGCTGGCGAGTTATAGCTTTTAATGCGTTTAAAATCCACGCCATAATTATAGCGATCGCAGGACCTAAAGGGTTAATGCAACAAAGACTATCCCATATGATTTCATTGCAATCTCAAGCTAAGCTATTGTTGTGTGCTTAACACCACATGTACACAAATCATTTTCTTCAATGAACTGTTCATGTAAATTTAAATTACAGGACAAAATTGAATAATGATAACATTAAAACTTTGCTTCATTTTTCTAGCATGTTTGAACTGGCATCAAAAGTTTTGTTTAGTTTTCTTTTTGCTAATATGACTGCTAACAAACATCAACAAAACTAAGCACAAAAACTTTAATGCAACAAAAGCCACATATGTGCTATACTACTGAAGAACTAAAATTGGACAAAAATTGACAATCAAAAAAATTACAACACTTGCTTGCAAAGATATACTGTATATTGGGAAAAGCACCTTCAAATATTGAAAATTACTGCATTGATTAGGTTTTCTTTAGGCATCTTGAAACATATTTTGGAGCAGTGATAGCTCAGTGGTAGAGTGTCGACCTCTCAATTGCGAGATTGGGTATTTGACCAACAGCCAATGAGTGAATGATCGCAGTGCTGCTTGGGTAAGAATGTTAACCCCATTTGCCCCAGTGAGAAGCAAATTTCAAGCCTTGGCCTGGTTTGGCTACCAAATACTGGCACCAAAACTCACAATAAAATGAAAAACAGAAAATAAATTTTATGGTATAATATGCATCTGATCCATGAGCACCTTGAAAACTTTCACAAACCAGTTCTACTATCTTCTTCATGCAAAAGACTAATTAATCTGTTTGATACAGAATATGTATTTAATGCTGTTAAAAATGGTCTTCAATAATGGTAGGCATACGGCTATAGATTTAAAACCCTTACACTGCTCAAGTAACATAGCTTCTGTGAAAAAAAAAAGATTTTGAGATCTTGAAAGCATTATAAGAACTGCATGAAATGTTAAGGGTCACACTGGTCTCTACTTTTTAACCAGTTTCAAAATGTTTTGTTGCTGCACTTCAAACAAATGTAGGTGAATTACTGGCAGTGTTTTCAACATCTTGCCATTATTTTTTGGTGCTCCAGATTCTGTAGGGAGATGTTATACGAAATAGTGCTGCAAGTTTTAGTCAAATTGAACCTAAATGGTTGTTATTTAATGACAAGCAAAGCACTGCTGAACGCATGTGCATTTTCGGACATAGCCAAAAAGCAGAAAATGCTGCCTAGGACCAGGTGATATAAAAACTGTTGTAACTTTTTTTCTCTACAAATTATTACTTTAAAACTTGGCAGGATGCTTTGTAACAGGTATAGAAACATGTGCGATTTTTACACTTTTCCCAATTTGGAATAGTCTCACTAAACTTTCAAAATCAAAAAACAACAAAACCAACCTTGTTTTATGGTGGTTTTTACTCAAAACACCACTCCAAAAAGGTGGAAAAATTAGTTGATTTTGTTTTTCGTAAACTACACAATGTGACTGGTATGTTTTTGTGCAGAATTTTTGTTTCTATTGTGCATAGTTTTCCCTCCAGAGCCTTTTAAAACAACACTTTACCCACTCAAGCGTAAGTGTGAAAACCATACTGGCAGCCTAGCGCCAGACACCAAGCATGAATATATCGTGGACCAGCGGTTGATGTGTTAACCTCTGTTAGCATGATGTGCTATTGTCATTTATGGTTTCAAGGATAATATGAATGCTAAGCCATACTCCATATTAAACAATGTGGTGCGATATACATATATATAAAACCTGGTGTGTTTTATACCCATTATTGCCAACGCAAGCAATCCTTCAAAGGAAGCATAGGAAAACTCATATTTCATTCATGATTATGCTGATGATGTTGACTCATAAAGTTCCAGGAGTGCATATTTGCACAAACACACTTAACATGTCATCCTTGGTTAGCATTAACACTTTGAGAGCCGGCGTACGATATATTCGTACTTTGAAATCAGCCTAAAATTAGCAGTTGTCAGTTGGCTTACCAACGCCCTACCTCCTCCGCCGATTGCGCTAGAGAGCTGTTCAAGGGCTCAAACGGATCGGACAGTCTTCTAGATTGCACTCGACAAAAATTTTTGGTTAGGGGTTGCGGATTTTTTGTGAGTGACGTCATAAGTGAAGTAGTTTTTGGGTCATTTTGCATCATGCTGCCTGGCCTAAGGCCCAACCGCTAGGCCAAAGTGTTTCACTGAAGTTTTCATTGGAAACTAGGCTTGAGTTCGAGTCTTTTGAGCCTTTGATCAACTTTCTAGCATCTCTGGTTCAAAAGTTATGATCTTAAATAAACAAATTAATTAATTATCTAATTAGCTAATTAGTCAAAATTTTTATTAATTGAGATCATAACTTTTGAACCCGAAACCCCAGCAGGTCATCCAAAGTATCAAAAGACTCGGATTGTAGCCTAGTTTCCAGTAAAAAGTTCAGCGAAATACTACCATCTAACGGTTGGCGCCTAGGGACAGGTGAAGTTGGCCAAGGTGGCCAAAAAGTCCTCCACTTATGACGTCACTCACAAAAACCTGCAACTCACAAAAACCTGCAACCCCCAAGTAAAAAGTTTTTTTTCAAGTGCAAACTACAAGACTTGCTGTGTCTTTTGTCACTTCGACCAGGTCTGTAACCCGTACAGGAGTGGAGATATTCCCGCGCAAAGCCACGTGCGATCCGGCTGTTTTTTTGCTAATCACTTGAATTAACCCCGAAGTGTTAATTTAAGCATGGAAATGCACTTCATCAACTTTGACTAAAAACTAGACATTCATCAAGGCATGTTCCAATGGAGAATCTATATTTTGTGTTTGATCATCTCATCTGTCACTTTCAGGTGTTTATTGTCTTCAAAATGACATCTTGAACTTGCTGTTTCAATGCAACTAATGTTAGGACTGTCATGTAATGTTTGCGGATGAACTTGCGGACGTCAGTCACAATCATTACAACAACCACAAATATTGTTTTGCATAAATTTGCAAAGTTGTGTGACAACATATTTTGAGAGGTCTGCGAGATATACATTGCATATGCAATTTTTATTCTTTTTTTGTCAAATACTTATCAGTGCAAAGCAATAATCCCAAACTAACAGAGTGTCCACTTTTCTTTTAGAAGACAAAATCTTTCAGATAATAACAACTGACGCTTTTGCAACCACTCATTTTTTGACTTGAGGGTGCTTTATATGGTTCAGTATCAACAGAGTAAGTTTTGCATGATGGATCAGAACAAGTTAATGCAAAAACACCAATTGAAAAAGATCTGTCCAAACCTTTGAAATTTTTCAAATGTCAATGAAGACAAGTGCCTTTTTTCTTTCATAAGCGTACTGTGTGATTTGCACAATACAACTCTGAACATCAGGTTAGATTTGAACCAAAATTTTAATTTTTTGTATGACACAAAACAATTTTCATAATATGTTGACTTAAAACCAATGCCATAATATACACAAAGTGCTCAAAACATCTAAGCTCTTCCATAGTGTTCTATAGTGTTACTTAAAGCAGTGCTTGAGTTGTGATTAATATGCACAATGGATTTGACAGAGTTTGAATGTAACATAACATGTTGTTTGTTCGATCCCAAAAGAAAAACTCAAATAGAGAGCAGTAAGTCCATAGGCTATCAGCTTCCTGACAAATTGAAACAACTCAAAAACTTGCATATTTGTCTCTAAAACTAGGTCAATTTGGCATCACTCATTAGAAAGTTTTATGTGCAAAACCAAAACCAGTTAATTGACTGCTACTTCAGTCGTTTCATCATAGAATGTTTCAATCGCAAACCATTCACATACATGGGTAAAACAAACACACTGGTCAGTTAATCACATTAATTGGTTCACTGAACAAATATTCTCCATTGATTTGTGTATATTTGGCACTTAATCAATCATAGAAATCTATTCAAAAAAGTGTAGGAGTAGTATATTGCAAAAAAGTGTAAGAGTGGTAAGTCAGCATGTGAAAAACTTCTGTTATCAACCTATTTTTCTTGTGCAGCAAAATGAACAACTGATTTCACAATACAGACAAAATATTACTGTATTTTACATTGAAAAACCAGCACATGGTTTCTCTGCAAAGGACCTAAAATTTGCGAATGGGGCATGGCCCATATGCCGTTGCAGGTCTTACATCATTTAATAAACCAGTATATTCAATCCTCACTTGTGCTAACAGATTGCCCTGTTTATTTCTGACATGCATGATTGTACATTTAACACATAAACACCCTTGTAAATTGGCAATGCCATCAACTAGTTTTGTTGGTATTACATGTTAAATAATTGTTAAAATAAAATGTATGTGAAAAAATCACATCCAGCAAACCTCACATTCTGCTCATATGAGCACATGGGGTGTTTGTCAAATGGGCAAGAATGCTTTTTGAATTTTTAACATCAAAAGTTGGTTAACCTCAGTGGTGATGAAAATATATTTTAGAAGTTGTCAGTGTGAATCTGCCTACTACTACAAAATATAAATACCTATAAGCTGGTTTTCCTTGACATATTGTATTGTCAGTAAAAATGAAAGCACATAAAATGTATATGCCATAAAATTAAATGCAAAACTATGTGAAAGCTCTCTTGGTTACCAACATATTCATTTTTCTACTGCAGTTAAAAACACTCTGTATTGCATGCAAATGTACACCTGCCATCTGTGGTGCAAACACATACAGCCTTGTATGAAGTGCCTCCAAGTGGCCTGTAACAACACCTACTGTATCATATTTTGCATTATATCCCAAGGAATGTTAGTGTATGCCCACATCACGTTATCTCTTTTTTGTCACAACATTTGATTTGATAAGAAACAATTTGCATGCTTTCATTTAATGAGGTGCATCTTCATCTAACTTTTTTATCTGCTCACTTCAATTGTTTGATGCCTTTTACAAATTTCCATTTTTCTCTCAATACGTAATGTTTCTGTCTCAGAGTGATCAAATGCAGTAGTTGTTGGTGCATCGTTTCAGTGTCCGTTTGTCTTCAATATTGTCTGTGTGTGTCACATAACACCCACTATGCGATGTGTTGTGTATAAGCATTTCTGTATCTTTGTGTTCTTTGAATAGCCCCTGTGATATGGACCATGTGTCTTAGCCAAATCAATGAATAAAAAATGCATAAAATAATTCTTTTACAATTACAGAAGATTCCATGTGAGCAAAACAGGTATATACATTGGTTTTCTTGTAGGCAGAATCAAACAGACAAATATTTTAAGCTACGAGTATATGTTGACCAGAACAACTAAGCTGCATACTTTCAGCTTCTGTCACTGGTGTGTTAACACTTTGAGAGCCGGCATACGATATATTTGTACCTAGATTTCGGCCTAAAAAAACAGGAGTTTTTAGTTGCCTTACCAACGCCCTAGCTGCTACGCTGATTGCGCTAAAGAGCTGTTCGAGGGCTCAAACGGATCGGACAGTCTTCTAGATTGCACTTGAAAAAAAATTTTTGGTTGGGGGTTGCGGATTTTTTGTGAGTGACGTCATAAGTGAAGTAGTTTTGGGGTCATTTTGGTTCATGTTGCTTGGCCTAAGGCACAACCGCTAGGCCAAAGTGTTTCACTGAAGTTTTCATTGGAAACTAAGCTTGAGTCCGAGTCTTTTGAGCCTTTGATCAACTTTCTAGCGTCTCTGGTTCAAAAGTTATGATCTAAAATAAACAAATTAATTAATTAGCTAATTAGTCAAATATTTTTACTAGTTTAGATCACAACTTTTGAACCTGAAACCCCAGCAGCTCATCCAAAGTATCAAAAGACTCGGATTGTAGCCTAGTTTCCAGTAAAAAGTTCAGCGAAATACTACCATCTAACGGTTGGCGCCCAGGGCTAGGCAAAGTTGGCCAAGGTGGCCAAAAAGTCCTCCACTTATGACGTCACTCACAAAAAAACGCATCCCCCAAGTAAAAAAATTTTTTCGAGTGCGGACTAGAAGACTTGCTGCGTCTTTTGACGCTTCGACCAGGTCCATAACCTGTACAGGAGTGGAGATATTCCCTCGCAAAGCCACATGCTTTTAGGCGTTTTTTTTCCGAAAATCCGCGAATCCACCCGGGTGCCAAAGTGTTAACCTCCATAGCTGACACCATTACTTAGTTACTAAAATAGTGTGGACATTGCACAGCAGCATCTTTATTTTCTAAGCAACCAAATCAACAAATTACCACCAGCAATCAAAATTAACAAAGGGCAAGTTGTTTTCTTAGGGAAAAATGAAGAAATGAATAGCTTAACATTCAATTTATAAGTTTATTAGAAGGACCAAGTGTGCATGGTTCCTACACAATTTTGAAAATAACTTTCCAGACTTAGTTTTTTCTAAATGAAATTTCAACTACAGGCATTATAATAGTTAACAAGTTGAAAGTAAAATTAGCAATGTTGAATGAAATACTATGAAAAGGTATGTCGAATGAGCAAATATGTAAAATAATTTTCTGCTTCCATACAAAGACAAAAAAATATTTTCCCCTACTTTTCCAGACTGGAAAATGACCAAATTTTTTCCACTTTTCCAGACTTTGTAGAAACCTTGGGTGTGGCAATCTACTTGATGAACAAGCAATGAAACTTACTGAACTGTAGACTAAAAATTTAACACCTTCGGCACCTGTTGCACAAGATATTCGTACTTCAAAATCCTGCATTGAGCACATGTTTTTGCAATACTTTCCCACCACTTTGCAACTTCATAGCTCGCCAGGCAATTTTGCAAAACAGCTGTTCAAATGCTCAAGTCTTCTAGATTGCAATGAAAAAAATTGGAAAGTTTTGGATTTTGAGTGTTTTGTGGGTGATGTCATATGTGGGGTAGGTTTTAGGCCATTTTGGCTCAGGATACCTGGCCCTGGGCACCAACTGCTAGATGGAATTTTTTGACTCAAGTTTTCATTGGAAACTAGCCTAGAATCCAAGTCTTTTCAGCCTTTGATAGGCTTTCTAGCATTTCTGGTTCATGGTCTAAAAACAATAAAAAAAAAAGTTATGGTCTAAAACAATAAAAAATCTATACTATTTCATAAATTCCCTTGGGGGTTAATTATTTTGTTTCTTACTCAAATTAATGACACTGTGGGCTTTGTGCAGTGCACTTTACACTTCTTTGAAGTAAAATATGTGATTATAGTGGATATATTAGTGCTTTAATGTTTTGTGCCTTACCAACGCCATAGCTGCTACGCTGATTGCGCTAAAGAGCTGTTCGAGGGCTCAAACGGATCGGACAGTCTTCTAGATTGCACTCGAAAAAAAATTTTTGGTTGGGGGTTGCGGATTTTTTGTGAGTGACATCGTAAGTGAAGTAGTTTTTGGGCCATTTTCACTCATGTTGCTTGGCCTAGGGCTCAACCGTTAGGTTAAAGTATTTCACTGAAGTTTTCATTGGAAACTAGGCTCGAGTCCGAGTCTATTGAGCCTTTGATCGTCTTTCTAGTGTTCTAGTGTGTCTGGTTCAAAAGTTACGATCTAAAACAAACAAATTAATTAATTATCTAATTAATCTAATATTTCTATTACTTTAGATCATCACTTTTGAACCTGAAACCCCAGCAAGTCATCCAAAGTATCAAAAGACTCGGATTGTAGCCTAGTTTCCAATAAAAACTTTATACAGCAAAACACTACATCTAACTGTTTGGGCCCAGGGCTAGGTGAAGTGGGCCACAGTGGCTTGAAAGTCCTCTACTTTATGACGTTACAAAAAATACCCACTCCCCAAGCAAAAAAATTTTGTCATGTCTTTTGAGCCCTTGAACAGCTCTTTACAGCTTTCGACGCCAGAGTTAGCACACTCGCACAAAGGCACGTGCTATCCAGCATTTTTGGCGTGAAATCCCCTCACAGTACCGGATGCCAAAGTGTTAAATAACATAGAATCTGTGACCCCATAGTTGCTATGATTGATAAAACTTCAAGCAGTTTTAACTTGTGTCAAGATAAGAACTCTTTGCTTTCTCTACTAATACTGTATAGGCCTATTAGAATGCTAATTGAATGTATCATAGACATCACACAAAGCTCTAAATCAGCTATGTCCAACCCAAATGGCTTACTGAGCCAAAAATCAAGTCACTATCTCAACCAGGGCCGCACATTTTATGACATATTAATGAGGGCAGCACATTGAATGGCTTACTTTGACCTTAGCAAACCAAACTTCACTTAAGCTAATGTACTGAAAGCGTTGGAATCATAATTGCAATGGTAACAGACATGATGAAACGGCACTGAGGACAACATATATCAAAAATGTCTAACTAAAGATTATCAAAATAAGGACAGGTTGTTAGTATGTAGTTACTCCTATTACAGTGAAAACCTAAACTGGGCTGCACAAAACCTTCAACTGGGGTGCATGCGGCCCGCAGGTTGGACATAGCTGCTCTAAATCAACATGACATTTTTGCTAGATTTTTTTGATTTTTATTGCTTGATTTAAATCATAATTGAAGTCAATCCACCCTGCTTGTCAGCATATTGGCCAGTGTACAAGTTTCATCTGATTTTACCCATCCCCAGTATATAAGACCAAATTTTCAATGCAGAACCACAACAATGGAAACAAACAAAGCAAAAACCAGATACAGTCGTTTCAAGTATGGTTAATTGCAGACATAAAGTGTGTGACAGAGGCAGATTGTAACAATGCAATTTCCAATATTGAACTTGGATTACAAATAAAAAACATCAAGCAAGTTTTGCCGTAAAAAAGACCAGAAGCATAAATGTTAAATCATATACATTTAACACAAATGATGGTGGGCAAGTAATGGATGCAGAGTTGAAGCCTGTACAGGTAAGCAGGTGAATCCTGCACATAGGTGAGAAAAGTAAGCAATAGAATAATAGGGTGATGAAGTGGAGAGCAATGCAATAGACATAACATTTCTAAACAAAAACAAATTTTATCCACAAATTTTTATCCCCAGTGTAATCACCAGTGTTACTGCCTGCCACTTGCTTTTGTTCAATGCACAGCCATGGCTTTCTGATTGTTTGCGCTTTCTGTAAGTGGTGTTGTCCGTTTGTGCAGTGTTATTGCGACGTCTTTTTAGCCCTCTAGACTACCACATGGCCTATGATGAAAATACAGTGTTGTACTATATTTCACTCTGCTTGAAACTTCTGAGGCCATAAAAAAATAAAAATATAAAATAAAAAGTCACAGATAAACCAACAAAGGATTTATAAAATCATTGAAACTTGCAAACTAAATTTTTGTTCTTAATGCATTTTTACACATGGACTGATGATTTCACGAATGCCGAATTTGGGGGCTATTAGTGTGCAGAACAACAAGAGACAAACAAGAATAAAATCATGTTAGAAAAAAGTTCTTATTCAATCTTCCATTTGTACTTGAAATACAGAATATACAAAAGGCAAACAGAAATATGCACTCAAAATCTACTACTGGTACTTTGTTACAAACATCAGCCACAGTAAGATTTATTTTATTCCTGTGAATATGACACATAATATTTTAAAGAATAAGTTGTTTGAGTGGATTTTCATATCATACAGAATGCGAAGGAAAAAAACACCAACTTCTATAAAATTTCAACAATAGGTATTAGCTAGCCAAACAATGTAATTTAAAATAATTTCTAAATGTATAAATTACCAAAATTGTTTTATAACACCTAATCTCAACAAAGGTGATACAGTCAAATGAATCAGCAAATACAGCAGTGTTGTGCGGATATTGAAATTTGATAATCCGATCCGCTCCGAAAAATTTCAATAGTATCCGAATCCGATCCTGATCTGAAAATTTTGCTCAAAACATAATCCGATCCAGATCCGAAAATCCAAAACCATCATCATACCAGATTCCAATCACAACAACAATTTTTTTCCCATATTTGTTGAATTTAGTAATTATATAGGTACTAGGCAGGCTCACAACCAGGGAATATGGTAATGATGGTGGTTTCGGATCTGTGTCGGATTGTTTTGAGCAAAATTTTCAGATCAGGATCTGAACTATTGACCCTTGCTAGCAGCCCTGCATATAAGGGTGTTTTCGGTTTATACTTTGATGACACAGACCTTTACTCCCCAAAGCATGAGACAGACCTTT
>Ga0210059_1003568_pt1 | contig 24949 bp, 11 predicted proteins | sample Ectturendosymbi2_FD_188042 | JGI IMG/M metagenome (GOLD analysis project Ga0210059, IMG submission 188042) | Ecteinascidia turbinata endosymbiont from Florida, USA - Sample 2 (SPAdes) (version 2) | ecosystem: Host-associated > Tunicates > Ascidians > Unclassified | place: Key West, Florida... | reverse complement strand
CAGGAGTTACAGAAAAAATGCTATTGACAATACTTGAACGTGAAGCTGTGAAGGAAAACTCTACACCAGCCCATTTTTTTCTGAATCTTATCTTAGTCTTGAAATTGTACGTTTACGCCGAAGCTCTGAAAAATCGAAAATAATCAAATCCTATAAACTGCTCAGTTTGGAATCAAAATCAAATTTCTATTTTATGTAATGTTTTTATTTTTTAACTGAAAAATAATTCTTATTTACAACATTCAGAACAGAGCAAAAATTTCAAGTAAAAATGATGGTAGCTTCATAAATTTTGGATGATGAGTAAAAAGTCGGTTTTGAAGAGTAGATCATACAGCTTGCCAAATGACTAATTCCTCTATAGCTCTTTCTCTTCAACAAGTAGTTACGAAGAAGTTAGCACAAACTAGACGTGTTTTGTTGTCACGTCGAGCCTAAACATAACATTATGGACCAACTCCGTTCAACACGAAACCACCATTCTAGTTATGGAAAGACTTAGGCAACAACGATTATGCAGGCCATGTTGGACAAGGGTTTATTTTTAGACAAGGTTTACTACCAAGGAAAATACAATAGAAACCGATACTGCATGCCTAACGCAATTTACTGTAGAAAAAAAGCTTCCATGTTTTAATAAGTGTTTTTGCTGTTTAATCAAATAATTTAAATCATTGCTTCTTAACTCCAACGCGATTTCGCACTGATCCAGGCACACTCTGGAGGGCTTTCTTAGCAGCAAGCTATTCATAGACCACCCCATCGTTGAAAAATTAGTTGAACGTCGGCAATTATACGCTGGACTTACCGGCACTTAGCCACCGTCGTCCTTGGACTAAAACATTCAATGTGACTCATTCGACGTGAGCGCCGTATCTGTTACACACTTCACATCGGAAATTATGCTTTGCTTTTAGCACGTGGGCGCAAAGAGCATGTAGTGAAGTATTGCAACTATTCATTGCAAAGTCATTCTATGGATAACGCTTGTTGAGAAATCTGCACAGGTGTTGTCACAGATGAGGGTACGGTTGGAAGCTAGCGATCCTAGAGTCGGTGACCTAATCCTTTACCAATCTCAGAGACGGATTATAAGTGTTTGTGCGAACAATAGTTTAAGTAGGCGAAACGCGCTAAACGTTGAGGTGTCAGGCATTTGCAACAAATTAACGTTGATTGGGACAGCATGAAACGAGATAGCAAGGCGTTGTTATTCCCTTTTAGTCATACAAGACATCAATGCGCTGTTATTTGGTTTTATAAAATCTACAAAGCGAAGACCTCCTTTACACCCGAAGACCTACAAAACAGCCTGGAAGTTCACGTCTAACACCATGAAATACGTATGGCATGCCCAGGCCATCGTCCAAGAGCAAACAGACACTTCCGATCCATTTCTCGGTCCCTCCGACAAACATACCGTCTCTTCACCAAAATGTGACAGTCACAAAAGCTTTTGTTCGCGGCTGATTTGGAACAAACACATTCCCTGCCTCTCTCTTCTAAACTCGAATCTGTGAAAGTACGCTAAGCACGCTGAGCGATAACGACCCTCGGAAATCCGCCAAAGCGTCTTTGATCTCGAGTTCCCGCAGCCGAGGCCAACCCACATTGGATTTAATGCGACAGTGGGTCGAAAGCGGTACAAATAGGACGTAATCCACTCGAGCGACAATCGCAGCGGCGTGATGAGTCGGAATTCCGCTTTTTTGCAAAAAAGAGCGAAGTTTCGACAAGCAGTGGCGATATGAAGATCAATAAGTTGGTGCAAATAGAAAAGGAGACGAGCAATATTACTGCGGCAGGGCGATTCAAACAATGCAGTAGTGAATTCCTCTATGGAAAAAACAAGGCCACAAGCACTTCTATCGGCAGATCAGCCGACGTTTCGCCCCACACGAAGTGGTCCAACAGAAGGTGATGATAGATGGCTCGTTGAGCACAGCAGCTGGCATCTGACACCAAAACGTTCTCGTTACTTTCGTGATTGTGCAGTGCACAGCGGAGTTCAGGCCCTTTTCTCGCCAGCCAGGCCATGTTGCTGCTGCTGGCTCCACACAAGTGTAGAAAGAGGTCTATCAATCCACATGTCAAATACCACACACACTGTACGTATTTTCTGCTTACGAAGCATCTGTCTCTAATGATGAATAAAACCTACTTCTTTTGTTTCTCCATACAGCCCTGTTTGGTATAAGGAGTTTTACATACACTAGTTAATCTATTGCGACCAAATACATCTTAATATAAAAAGTTTGTCAATCAGTATGCCCACTTGCTGTTAAAAATACTTCGGAAGCAAACAACTGTTTGCGCATTCTAGCTCCTTGCTATTGAAACTTGTAAAAACTTACCACCAATGACAGTGAACTTGAGCAATGAGTACTGCTGAAGCGATGGCGAAGATTGGCAAAAAACCAACACTGCGGCGACAATAGAAGCTCATATCTTCGGCGAAATTCAAGTAAAATGGTCGAGAAAGTCTTGACTGCCAACCGTAGGGTGAAGCGAAACAGCGCACTTTCCGTCAACGATCAGAACAGAACTCAAAATCCAAGAGCAGCAGCAAGCGAGTAAAATTGCTTTTCAATACATTTACCGATAAACCTAAAATATAAAAGTTTCGGATAACACGCAAAATTTTGAAATAGTGTAACATCTGAATAAACCCAGTTTCGGTTGTTAGGGATCTTGCAGCAGCTAAGCTTGGATAAATCTAGTATGAGGTTTTCTTTTTCAAGGTCATCGTAGTGGCGCAACGATAAACTGACTCTCAGCGTTAATGCAGTCGTACAGTAGGAACGCTAATCCTCATATCCGGTGTTGCAGGCTTTTCCATGAGCTGACAAAGGAGAAAGCGATAGGAGTTGGCCTGGGTTTCCTCAACACATCTATCGTAGCCGCTGTTGTGTCCTATTCTACACCGAGGTTGTACACGAACAAGTTTCATGACTCAAAGTGACAGAATCACCACTTTTGCTTTGACGCTGTTGGTCTTCTGTCTCAAGCAATGACTGACTGAAACGAATAGACCGTTAAACTCTGCCCAGTCGCTTTTTTCGCTCGCCGTGGTGGAGTTGCTTTCCGCGTGTGTGTCGAGAGCAGTTCAGCGAACGCTGGCAGAGCTGTTGAATTTTTTTCGACAGCACGCTGCTTATGCACAAGGTGACACCAGGTGCCAGCTAACAACCCTTGATCGATGAGAAGCTTGTGATCAACAAAACGCAATCTATTGTCTTGAATAGTAGTCAGCCTTACAAGGCTTGGCCTACCAAACTGCGTAAAATATCTTTCAAAGAACTCTGAGAGGCCATATTTTTTCATACCTTTTTTTCACAAAACCACCTTTCCAACTTTTTTCTAACAATCAAATTGATCAAAATAAGCAATAACAAAATCTATGATTCACTTTTATGGCAAATGCAGCACATACAGCTTGTCATTACCAAGTCTATACATTCAGTAGGAAATCAGTTGTGATGAACGGTTTAACGAGAACCATTCGAAAACAATATACTCTTAAAATGCTTGCTGACAAGTTAAAGCAACGTAAATAAGTCATCTTTGAACACTGCTGACGGTTTGCGAATTAACAAAAAACTTAAATGGTTTTTAACATAATGAATTCGTAAATGCTCACTTTTGTAGATAACTTTAGTCACATTCCACCACTTTGTTTTTGTACACAATTTTAGTCATAACTTGATGTTTCTGTTCTAACTATCAGAAAAAGTTCACGAGTTAGATAAAGTTTATCTTGGACCGTTTTACATCTGCCAGCAGAAAAAGTTTGAATTTATTGCGACAATGCGAAAGCGCGAGTATATCGTGGAATATCCTTAGTGATCACCTTCGACACGTACTGCGGACAATATGAGGCAAACCGACCGGTGCGAACAAAACTTTGTTTCTGAAGCTTCACTCTGAAATACAGTACTTCCTTTTCATCGGTTACTGGCAAATACTTTCTCTTTACAACGAATGGTAACGATTCATCAAAGTTTGGGTTTTGCTGCAAAGCGCTTTTAATTCGCAGACTTTCAAATCATCAACTGCCAGTTGGTAACGTCTGAAACCTCTCAGGTTGCGAATTCAACTACTTTCGGAAGTTTACGATCATTTTGGGATTCTCAACTTTTGGAAACAAAATAAAATTTTATAAAAATGTACTAAAGTGACTTCGAAAAATGTCTTTCATGTAAAATGCCTAGTAATGAAATCTGCTTTGTTGTGTCTGTATGTTTTTATCAATATTTCTAGACTTCTTCTGAAAAGACTGTAATGAAGTTATAAAAGCAACCCAAAGAGTCTGTAGAGTCCAAGTGTGGATTGCATGAATATATTAGATGACCTAAAAGGCATTACACAAACGGTAGTCAAAAGTCGTAACTGCTCAGAACTATTTTAACAGGTTTCAAAGGCTAGACATGGACAAAAATGAGTTTGCCAAGAACATGACCAACCACTGAAACCAACGCAAAGCTAAAATATGCAATCCGACATTTCTCTCTAACGTTTATAATGATATTCACAGATCCCAAAGCAAGCGGTCAGTTTTGCCTATTTACAGATTAATTTATCAGCTGCATAACAGAAAGCTTTGACCAAGTGGTGAATACTCCAGCAGGTGATTATCATGGCTACATGCTGTCAGAAATCTTGCCAAATTATTTCTCAGATATTTAGGCCTACATTTCAAAGTTTAGACATATCTCTATTTTCAGATATGGTCAGCCGCAAGTCTTGAAATGGTGATGCACAGGTTCAGTACGGCTGCCTAAAAATATGCTATGCACTTTCAGAAAATGAATAAAAATTCTGTTAAACCAACATGTTTAAGAATAGCAACATCGGAAATGACCAGTTTATTAAAACTAAGGTGTCATATGAGAAGCTATCAACTCGTAGCATTAAAGAAGTCGCAGGGAATCGATACTGTATCAATACGCGGAACTCATTTTTCAATTTCCACTAAGCTTGAACTGTCCGTACAACAGACCAAAGATGGTTTCAGAATGACGCTTGTAGAACGCTTGTCACTTGTCGTGCCAGGTTGAACTCAAACACTGCCAGCCATCTCGTATGACAAAAGTAACGGATAACTTAAAATGGGCTTAGTCTTACCCTATCACATCTCAGATACACATACGCTTCCACTAAAGATACCTGAATGTGCCTTTCCATTCACATTTGCATTCTGATACTAATCAGCCTTCGCAACTTTTGGAGCAAGAAATACTGCTTTTATTTGAATAGTGCAAATCTTACCACTTCATCGAAGGTGATCTCGCAAAAGCTTTTAATATCTAAAGGCTATTTGCTGCTCTACAGCGTAAAAAAAGCCGGACAGGCTAGCAACAACAAAGGTTGTGTCCGTGAGTCAGGAGAACAATCCAGTTGTTTGAGCGCAATAGTAAGCGACACGCAGAAGCGGCTGTTTAGCTTTATCATAACCAAATGGCCTTGCAAATCTCTCAGATCTCTGCATCAACGCTTTTCAAGAATTGCTCAAAATAAATCATTAGGACACAGTTTTTGTCGCAAAACATTTGACTCATTGCGATTTGTTTCCCGTAGCTTCTCACCAGATAGTCATCGTCGCCAATAAGACAAGACATAGTACTGAGATTACTGCTCTTTCAGTTGGCCAAACATGAAGCGGTATTTCTTTCTAAACCTACAATTCTGCTTTTCCTTTTGAAACTTAACTGAAGAACAGCTTCGTTCTTGAACATCATTCGTCTGCAAAAAATCCGGTCTTGACTGGACTCCTCATCGCCGGTACAGGGCAAACAACTGGCATTCATTGCACGTACGAACAGGAGTCTCACATTTCACGAGGTGCTGGCGTGAAATCTGTCCCCTGGAAACTGGCTCTCGCTGTTTAAAAACGGCAGAGTGACGAAAAAATGTGTAGTGGTGCCAATACTTGCGCTATGCGCTCTTCATGAGATTGTAACGCGTTCACGCTGACCTGCTGCGAGACAGCATCACATACTTCGTATCACTCTCGGGCGTTGTGACGCATCAGCGTGATTGGTGAGAGTTGCGCACACGACTCTCTTACAAGTTGATAAAAAAGGTTTCTTTTTTCTGTAACTTTCGCCAAGAGTACGTTTCTTCTGTGACGTAAAAAATCTTTCAATCAGCGTTGTTTCACCGTAGTGAATTTCTCGGAGTACAGGATGTCATTTTGGCGATGCCATAATGCAGGGTTTTCAACCGCGGTTCCGCGGAACCTCAAGGTTTCGCGAGTGGCTCCCAGGGATTCCGCCGAACCATAGAAATAAAACATAGATGCGACGTATCTACTCATCTGGTTTATTATAAAAGTAAGATAGACACTTGAATCATTGCATATGGTTCCATGAGCAACGCAAACATTTGCAGAAGGTTCTGCTGCAGCGAAAAGATTGAAAAATACTGCCAACACATCACTAACCAATGCCCAGTCCAACACCAAGAAAAACAGGCTGTAAAACGTACTTTGAAACGGAATAAATTGTACGACTTGCACGCAGTACTCTTTTGTATGAAACCAATTGAGGTGCGACTGTTTCGAAAACAAGTTAAACGTCCAGCACAGTGCTTTGTATTCAAGTTCTGAGTGGCACAACAAACCAAAGTGTGGCAGACATGTAATTTAATCATTCGTAAATCTTGCAACAGCTTTCACAGGAAAAACTGCAAAAATTTTCAAGTCTGTTTTATAGAATATTGTGTGTGGAAATTTCTTTTACGGTAATTACGTTTGCTCGTTGACAATAAAGATACTGAAGTTTTTCACAAACTTTGGTTGCCACTTTATACATTTCGTTTAGGGGACACAGCATCCGTTCTATGTAAATGATGAAGAACTGGTAGCACTCATAAACTTGGCATAAATGAAAGGCATTTTTCTCGTTTAATTTAGGATGCCAACTCATGAATAAGTCTTACTACTTCCCATGAATAAGTCTTACTGCTTCCTAGACATTTTACAAAAACTTACGGGCAGTTTTACAGGAATACCGGTATGGATTTTGGTGCTGCTTGTGAGGTCTTTCTCTGGTCATCAAAAAACATTGTAATGCACCAGCTGACGTGCGTTGATACGCCCCAAACAGGGGCGGATATTAGAATTTAGGGGCCTGAAACAAACTCTCAGAAAGGAGCCCCGAAACATCGTAATTGCGTAAGGTAGATGTGGGACTAGGTGAATAAAAGGATGAATTGTTTCACATTTCAGTTTATGAACCAATTCAAAACAAGGCAAAAACTAAGTGTGAAACACTCAAAGGGGGGGCCACGGCATATCTGAAAAAAGGTGGGTGAGACGACCGCCTCGTTTGCCTCCACTAATATCCACCTCTGGTCTCAAGCAAGTATCATTGTGAACGGCAATAGGTTCGAAAAAGTAGACAGCTTCTAATACCGGGCTCTTTTCGTCCAACGATTGCTTTCTTGAGAAGCAGCTGCCACCTTCAGTCGATTCAGATGCCGGGTGTGGCGTGATCCATACCTGACATGGGGAACAAAATGCGACATCTACAAGGCAAGGCTTGCATACGAAGTACTCCTTATTGCAACTTCGAAGCATGACCAACATATACGCGGTATGAAAGTAAGCCGTACAATTTTCACGTGCGGTGCCTCCGCAGTATTTATGGCGTCACTGGAAGAAACAAGATCAGGAATGAAATCTCTTTGCATCGGCAGTAGTTCCAAGTTTAATTATCTTAACAAAAGGCGCTTACGCTCGTTTTGCCACCTCTTTCTTTCTGAGTGTAGATTACCCAAAGGCATTCTCTATGGTAAACTGAGCTCCGATATTCAGTGTTGGCCTACTGTTGCAGCCACAATGCTGCGTCGCCCTGAGCCACCTGAATGAGAGTCGAATCCCCGACCCTCGGCATAACAGCAGTAGAGTTTCCCCACTCGACTAGGTAGACTCTACTATTGCGGTTACGAATTCAAAGTTATATGTGGCGAATCACCACGCCACACTACCTCTCCTTGGTTTCAGAGATGTTGCAAAGAGAGATCCGCATCAGTTCAAGATCACGTCCTCCATCTGAGAAACATATGCCCTATATTGTCTGGTCTGGCTTGTACTGCTACAGCAAGGTATCCAGGAGATCGACCCTCGCCGTTCTTCCGAAGGGATCATCCTCCATCCTCTCTAGTAGAAAAATGTGCTGCATAACTACAACTTTGCAAATAAGGATTGGTAAAGTGACTAACCTTTAAGTGTTACTCGGGTGGTGCAGTGTTTTCTTGTTTTGTTTTGAAGGGTTATAAGCAATCAAACCTATAAAAGTTTCAATCTATGTTGCAGCTGCAGTAGGCAACTGTCGTAAGGACAAAGTTGCACAAAACGTACAAGCTGACACAAAGTAAATACACATTCATCTCTCATTTCATTTCTGTAACAATGTGCCTGCAGCTTGGACTTACAAGTTTTTTTGCTTTCGGCCACGACAACAGTTTCAAAACCTGTTGCACATCACCCAAGGTTTATAACTCGAGAGTTCGACTGTTTGAGTGAAGAAAACTGTCACCTTCCTGTGAAAATGGATGTTGCACCATCAATGACTTTGCAAAAACACTGAAGTAAAGCTGGAATTCGAATCGTTTTATGAATAGGATTACTGTAATTTCAAAAGTAGGCGGTTTAAAGCCCAAAACATTAAAGCCTCCCAGCAGTGATGCAGCCGAGACCGTAATCGTAATCTCTCACACCGAGACTCGGTTAAAGCTTCAAGACCGAAAGTTTGTCAAAAGAGCTGTGATTCAGAACTGAATGTTGGCGACCGAGATTCACATAAACGGGCCTCGAAACCGAGACTAAGTCTCCAGGCTCCATCATTTCCTCAAGTCTTAAAAATCAAAGCTAACAAGATTGCTCTATCGCGAACTAAGCAAGATAAATCTACCACTCAAAAACAGTGCACGTTACCAGGGGCGGAGCTAGGGGGTGCCAGGGGGGCCACCGCCCCCCAAAATTTGGCCTGGACCCCCCAGTGGCCCCCCAAAAATTTTTCAGGTCTCTTTCTGAAAGTCCTACACAGACCATTGACAGCTCCCTTTGTTGCAAAACTGGCCCCTCCAGTGGCCCCCCCAAATAAAAATGTCTGGCTCCGCCCCTGCACGTTACTAATACATTATTTCTCATCAAAGAATATCCAAAGAGATGAACATTTAGCTTTGAGCAGATAAATGAAATAACTATTGATAAATTGATAAATTGGTCAAGGTATAGTAAGGCAAAGGTTAGTCTTACATTTAAAACTGAAACTCATGTGTTCAAAAGTACACTTTGTGAGTGAAGCGCAAGAAATAACGATAAACGTCACAAAAATGTTTTTAGATAGACAGTCTTGTCACCTGTCAGTGCACTTGGCTGTCACTGGTGTAGGAACTGAAACTCAGCAGCAGGTGTTGTGGATTATCTGTCACAGTGTTGATGATCATGAGTCTGGCACTGCTTAAATTTTACTTCTACGTTATATTTTCTGATTAGTGAATCACACTTGTTGGTTGCTGAATGCAATTAGTCTGTTCTCTGAAGCTCTTAAATAGTATTGGCGAAAACACAGGATTTTACTGGAAGTGTTTGTCAATTAAAAGTGGATTTTATGAAATATTTCAATCACGAATTCCACGCGCACCACATGACTGACCACACACAAAATGTCGTTACTATTTAGTTCGTTTATGGAAAATAGTTAGCATGTCATATTACATATGCGGCTAGTAATTGGCGCATAAATTGATTTCGTCGGATGTGCGCATTTTGCACTAACCACGAAACGCAGCTGCGTAAAGCCATGAAACTACTTTTGACAGGAGCAGCAAAAAAACAAAAAATATTTGCTATTTTAGCAACTTCGCGGTACTGACATTCATTTCGGATCTATGGAAACCCATCAACGAAGCGTGTACTTCAAGCCTGCGTAGTTCTATCTTAATGTGCACTAACTTGCTAGCAATCAAAAATATGTTATAGACGAGCTTCTGACAAAAACTGGTGATAAGGAAGCCCGTTGTTCCGTTTCACTCTCGCATTTGGATAATCGCCATGAACATCCAAAATTTATGCAACTGGCTCGCCAAGCGGCTATATGATGGAGATTAAATGAAACACCAAATTAAAGTCCTGTCCTTTACATGTGCAAGTTACTTTTAAGTGTCATAGCATGCAGGATGTATGTCTAATTTTTCTGTTTACTTGACCAGCAAAAAGTTCCAGTTGGTGACGCGTCACAGCGGTTCAAGCACGTGCATCATTGGAACTGAATCTTTCAATTCAGGTCAAGTACAAAAACTTCACGGACGAAGCGAAGCTAAATGTTGACAGTGTGTCGGATTTCAGTTGCAACACTGTCGTGGATAACTGTGGCTTACATCAACGGGGAACACCTGCACGTGACCTCACTTGAGTTTTGAGTTGCGATTACATGATGTTGTCCAGCCCTCTATTTGCTGTGTGAAGTTGATAGCGACAACGACGACAATTATTTTACGATGAGAATTAAACCCGAATGAAATTAATTGTCCTTCATTTTCACAATAAATACACACCGACTTCTACAACCTATGTCACCAGATTAAAAGCTTTTTATAGAAGCAAAATGTTTCAATTTTCTGAATTGTGTTTTCAGGCCATTTCCAACTATCAACATTTTGTCATCTTCACATCACCATCGTTCGTGTGAATCAGCATAAAATTGCAATCTACTGTAGTTGAGCATATGCTCTCGTCGCAAATACGCAGGCTTCAAGTACACGCTTTGTTACGCGTTCCCACCGATCCTAAATGAATGTGAGTGCCGCGAAGTCTATCGCTGAAATAGCGAATGCTTTGCTTTTTTCCGCTGCTGACAAAAGTAGTGTCGTGGCTTTACGCAACTAGTTGAGTTTATGCTCTTGTGGCAACTTTTCTGACCAGATTCGAATTGCTTCTAAGGCGTATATTAAATGATTTTATATGCAATATGCCTTTTATACATATTTTTTAATTATTCTGTCGCATCTTCACCATTTCTATTTATGCAAAATGCTTTGAATAAGCTTAAAACTGGCAATAAGTTTTGAACTTGTGTTTCAAGGTTCGATTTCCTGTAACGTCCTCTTATTTGCCTAAGTCTCCTCAAATGAAGAAAAGGGTCGGAGAAACGCACCAAGTCCTACACTGCGGTTATTTTCTTCAGCTCATTGTCTAATGCAGCTATGACCAACCCAAATGACTTACTGAGTCAAAAAGCATGCCACTATCTTGACCAGGGCCACACATTGAGTGACATATCGTTGAGGGCAGCACATTAAACGGCTTGCTTTGATTTTAGCAAACTAAATTTAGCAAATTTAGCTTAAACTAACATACTGAAAGTGTTCGAATTCTAACTGCAATGGTAACAGACGTGATAAAGTGGCACCGAGGACCACCTGCATCAAATATGTCAAATTCAAAATTATTAAAACAAGGACAGGTTGTCAGTATGCAGGATACTTTTGCTGCAGCGAAAACTAAACTGGGCCGCACGAAACCCTCGACTGGGCCGCGGGTCGGACATGGCTGGTCTAATGTTATCTGTAGCGACGCGGCGTGCGTTCCACCTTCAACGGCGCTACAAGACATCACACCTTGTCATGGGCGCTTGTGAGAGATCTATCTTTGCTAATTTTAGACGCAGTTACTTTCAGGTTGACATAACAGTATGCAAAGCCGCCAATCGGTTTTTCAAGGCGTGGTTTCTGTGCGCAAGGCAAGGGCACATTAGCTGAAGATCATACTGCACGGCCTATTGAGACCTCGTCCACACACAACATCCTTGAATACTTAAAACCCAATTCAGTTTGAAATGCCATCTAAAAATCCTAAGTAAACAGTAGCACCAAGGAGCAGTGATTTTTTTTATTTAACGCACGTTTCTGTTTTTTTTTTATATTCCATGTATTTCGAAAAAACTGAAAAGTGTTGGGGAAAGATTCTAAACGAACTCAACACATATTTGAAGTTGATTCAAACAATTTGACAGCCACAATACCGAAACTTCCATCGCAGTATTTGATGTCATACACCATGAATCTGTGGCTATTAAAGAATCGCCAATCCAGTCCGTGACTTCAAATTAAAAAATTGCTTTCTGCGTTCAATCACACCTTGTTAAAAGAACAAGCAAAACAAACTGTTAAAAGAACAAATAAAACAAACTGATAGTTCACACAAATCCTTAGTGGAAATACATGAAATTCTTACTCAGTTTGTTCTATTTGAGCTTTCCAACATGTTACGAAATGGTTCGTAAATTTGTGCTAAACCGTTAAAACTAACGCATTCAACGCGTTTCGCAAAAGGTTTGCGAACAATAGTCAATCAGGCAACTGTCCACGATTTATACGAATCTCTGTGGAACGATCAGCGAAACGTTTCTTTCCTAGCATTGAGTTTCAGTGCTAGACATAGTTTAACATCTTTTTTTACGCAGCCATTGTTGGGAATATTCCGATTTAATTTAATCCAACAAACAACTGCTTTCTATCACCCCGCGATCGATGCAGCATCAGCCGCGTGAAACATAAGCGACTGTGCGTAGCAGTGGTTGAGGGTCTTTCAGCCCTCAATGAGATTCGTGTCCTTTGCAAATATCGAGCAACCACTCGTGACAAATCACTTGCTTATTTCAATTTACAAAAGGTGCAGCGTCCCGGGCGCTTCAAATAAAGGTTGCGGTTATATTTGTGAAAGCGGTCTTGTCTGTCTTATTCTCAATATAAAGGATCTTTTAAAAATTGATTTATAACTCCTGAAGAACGTAAGGGGAGAAAGTTCGAGTGTCCCTTATTCGGTCGAATTTTTGCAAATGGTTTCAGCTGGAAGGGAAGGCCAAACAAATTTTTAGCACAATCCCATTCATTCTCAAAGCTGCACACCTTCCAAACAAGATACTGGTTGCCTGTAGGCAGTTGTGTAAGTCTCTGTACTGTAAATAAGGTTGAAGCAAACGTGGCTGCCAAGTCGGTTTCAGCACAACCTGCTCTAAGTCGAAAATGCGGCTTTCTGCGAACAAGATCAGATGTGATCCCGAAATATTCGCAACACCAAAAATCTTCGAACGATCCGTGGTTTGTGATCAGACAGCATCGCTGGGCGCTAAGCAGGAGAAGCGCTGTCTTTATCCGAAGATTACGTTGATGTTTACAATACCACGTTTAGTCTTATTCGGAATGTCCTGTCGGAGCAAATCTGGCTGTCGACGCAAATAAAAGCTTTGTCTTCAGATTTTGCAGGAAAAAGTTTTGCTCAAATTTCCAATTTACGTTTGGTTGCAAAGAGTTGATGCAGTCAAAGAAAGCATATATTGTAACTGTCTTAAACTGTCGTAGTCAAGCATTTTAACAGCAGAGTTTGTATTGCTACCTTTCTACGTAGGCAAGTCGTTTACGGACCCATGGATTCTATTTCACCATTTCACTTTATTGATAGGAGGGCTAGTTATGGTTATCAATAGAACTTTCAAAATGAAACAATGCAAAACGACGTCATTGGATGAACAGAGTATTTTCGGTCAGCATACTTAATAGTATCTTCTTTGGTGGCGGCACAATTACCATGGCCGGCCGTATTTGTTCGGAATAATTGCACAGCAAAGGCGGGTGCGATCGGAAAAATTACACATCACGGACAGACACTGTCAATCGCGAACTTCTGCAAACAACGTAAATCAACTCAGGCAATGCCGTAACCGTCCGAAGAAAACCTTACGAGGTTTAAACGAACTCAAGAAATCGATCGCTTGTTGACGTTAAAAGGTAATTGACATCCGGCCGCATTCTAACTGTTTTGGAGAAGTACGTAAAGGTACGCGCAAGGAGCGGCAAATCGAACACCCCTCACATCTTTTTATGGCGGATACGGGACGAATTTTATGACTTCGGATCCCACACGGAGACAAGATTGCGTGAAACGACCACATGGCGAACGCCTGTCAGAATTTTTAGGCATCTGCCGCTTTCTTGGATCCCTGTACCTGTTAGAAAGTTGTAATGATTTGAAGCAATCAACTTCTAGACCTTGTAAGCTCGTAAACAGAATCTAATTGGCAGAAGCCGATGACCAAGATGCTTCTTGATTGCCACATTGTTTGCAATATATCCACCAGAAAGTGTGATACTGTTATCAAAACACGAAACAGCACAATGGTATTGAGCTGCATGATCACGCGTTGAAAAAGCCTATCATATACAGCTGGTCTTTAAGTTGTAATTTACATATAACGCGGCATAATATGTGTTCGTCCGTAACAATTTACCGAAGTCTGTTTCAGAGTCCAGGCATTTTTAGAACTTGCACTATGTCTTAGCATTTTTTGAGAATGCTTTTCAAGGGCCTTCAACAATTATTATTTTCAATTCAGTGAGTTGGCATTTCAAAAGTGCCTCTCAAAGAAGCAATTATCCATTGAAGTTAGTAATTTAAATATATTCCCACGTCTGAAAATAGCCTTTTTTACAATAATTGGTGCATTGTCGACATTAGTCAGCAAGAGATGAAACTTTTGAAAAAAGCGATAAATTGCTCTGGAAAGGTTGATTTTTGGCTCAAGCAATATCCGTTTCAAGTAAATGCTTGTGAGAGAAATGGTGAATCTCTCGAATGACCTTGCAGTGACAACTGACGGCAAAAGTGGAGTTGACTTGCGTTTGTTAACCACATCAAGCAAGCTTTTTTACCGCCAATCGTTGGGTTCCGATGTCTAAAGCAGCCGCAAGATGCTGCTGCTCCATATAATAATAAAGTGCAACTTTTTGCCACCCCAAAATGTTTTAGTAGTTATTATGCACTCACGTGATGTTACTCGAAAGTTTGGTCTGCTGCTATCTAATTTTACTGAAACAATCTCCTTTAAAAATATGCTTCACTGACAAAGCGGTATTTCAATTGTAATATCAAGTTTTTTGCTTTATTTCCAAAAATATTGCGAGAACAGTCTTTTTCCACGTTGACCAGATTTTTATTCGGTTTGTTTCCACCAATCGAACATTATGAATAGAAGTAAAAAAATATTAATGACGAATCTGTTATCATGTTTCGGATATAAAAGTTTTGTTTCTTATCGGAACGTCCAACGTAATGGAAGTCCTAGTTCAACTAAAAAATACAAGAAATGGTTTACTCACAAGTTTTATTCCAAATTTCGACTCTTTGATTGCTCTCACCGATGGTATCTGTTTCTATGTTTATCAACCACCATTCAGCGATTGTAAAAGTCATGAAATCTCAAGTCTCAAGTGGTTTATTTCTATTTTATCTGCTTGAACGAATAATAACCTTCATAGATGTTTGAGACCATCAAGCATATTTAATAAGTTTTGAAACGCGTGAGAATGGAGTGTGGGGAGAGGTGTAACGCGAGCACGTATCAAATTTCGTAAAACAGTGGTATTCTGGCAACGGGTTAATTTGTTGTCCCAGAAACAGGGAACACGTTTGCAACGCAATGAAGTGAGATATGTTGAAAATTCTTGAACAACGAAATAGTTCAACTGTACAGCAGAGCTGGCAACTGCATCATCTGAGGTCAATCAAAAGCAATTGGTAATAACTAAGCTTTCACACCTACTAACGCTACTGCTGTCACTGAATTGCTTTGTCAAAAGTTTTTACGTGCGGATAGTCAAGGATAAATAAGCATTGTGTTGCGCTCTTTTCCGAGCAGCAACGGGATATTTTGCTAAAAAATGATAACAAGCAACTTGGCCTTTCACTCAGCTGCACCCCCAGAAATGTGAGCGGGAATGTTGGTAATGGCAGCAAAGTTTTAAATTGCAGAAATAGTTTCTTGCATTTGATGCACCGGTAACCGGTTATATTGGTGAAGAAAAAGAACAGTGTGAAAGAACTGGGTTTGGTTTTTGATTGGTGTAAGAAAAGGAAAAAATGTCGACATCGTAAAAGGAATAAAGAAATATAGAGTTTGCGAGGGACAAGAAAAAATGTCAAATTTTCATTGGTAAAAAATCCAACTGAGATAAAGGTTGCACTTAAATTCGATCCAAGTAATTTGCTTTGCGACTCTTTTCAAAGTAGCACATTTACGTTTCTCTGAAACAACACACTGTAAGTACAAAATCTATTGAAATATTTCACATTCTAATAAGAAAAATTAAAAGCTTTGAAACAAGCGCTTGTTAGCAAAAGAAGTTTTAATACCACTTGGGCAGAGTAATAAGCGTTCTTGATAGAACGTACTTTTATACCACAAAAACCAGCGGATGTGTTTTCTGGAAGCTCACATTTAAGTGTTTGAGGCACAAGCAAACTGCCGAAATTTTTTCCATTCTTTCGCAGAAAGCATAACCAACAATTAGATGCATCACGGCGGATGTATGCAAACGGTCGTGCTGCTTTAATCGCCACTTTTCTCATTTCAGCTTAAGGACTGAACGTAAGGTTAAGTTGAAAAAGCCTCTCAAACAAAATTATTTTTATCAGGACGAAATAGAAAATAATAGTTATTTTAATTTCCAATGGCTGCGGCTGATTAGCGCGAAATCAGGATACATGTGGCAGCGGAATTTAAAGTTTTTGACAGTTGTCTAATGCTGTCTTTGGGCTGGTAGCAAGTTAGCGCGAGTTGAAAAAATGGCAATTGCATGAACGACTATAATTCCGCACTATATATCGAGCTCATGATGAACAAACTCTTACTTTTGGAAGAAAACAACAAAAGTGTAAAAATTATGATAGTACTTTCACAAAAAGTTCAACTGAACTAACAAAAATTTTTATAAATTCTCTCTACTGTTTAAAACAAGGTTAAAATATGGACAACGGAGCAGCGGCAGGGGGAGCAGTAAAAATTTAAGGGCAATGGAAACTTATAAAAAACAAAAACTTGTAACATATATGCTTGTTTTATTCCAAAATATATCTATTTGACAAAACACAAGAATTTCACAGTAGAAGACATTTATGAAAATTTCATAAAACCATCAAAATAAAGCTAACACGTTTTCTGTTAAAAGAGCAAGTAAAACAACCTGATACAAATAAGCATGCAGTGTTACCGAAATATAAACAGTCGCTGAAATTAAGCACTACAAAACTTTCCACACAAGGTGAAATGTGTGGATCATTTGCTGTAGTTTAAATACGCATTGTTATATTTTTCCGTACCACGAGCGCGATACTTTCGATGATTTTTTTGACATTTATTTCCTCTAAAGTTGCGTAATAGAGGAGCAAACACCGAAGTTAGTTTGATCGCTCTTTTAAGGTTGCCAGTTGTAAATGGAGAATGAAACAAGTGGAAAGCTTTCAAGTATGTACTTTCCACGATGGGTGTAAGCAAGGAATCGATCAGCAAATTTTTTGTAGGAAATCGATTTCACGTAAAATTACGCATCCTAAGTCCTTATTCAAATAGAATCTTGTATATTCTATCAAAGAAATATAGAGTCTTGTATATTCTATTTGAATCTTGCATATACTATTTGAATAAGGACTGAGGATGCGTAATTTTACGTGAAATCGATTTCCTACTAAAAATTTGCTGACCGATTCCTTGCTTAGACCCATCGTGGAAAGTACATACTTGAATAGAGATATGTGCAAGTTTGGATCATCGCAAAAAGACAAAAGCAGATGGCAGTCGACTGACTCCTCGAAAGCATACAGAAACACAAGTGCTTTTAAGTGGAAAGCTTTAGCGGTTGTACAACGACATTTTCATAAACCAGAACATCTCCACATCAAATGGGAAAACTAGAATTTTGCTAAGGGCTAAAACCCAAAAAAGAATCAGGCCAAGACCTTTGCTACTGTCACACCAAAAGTGAAAAGTTTCAGTGAAAATTTGTATCCTATGGCTTACTACGCTCGATGACGTTTCTCCAGGGTTGTCCATGGGTCATATTTATCTGTCCCAGTCCCATCCCATAGCAATTTATGCCTGTTCCATCCCATGGGATTCCCATCACATTATTATAATATTAATATGGAATACAATTCAATTAAAATTATTAAATTTATGAAAGTTTAGGTTTAGTATCTACTAAATAGGACTACATGTACAAAGAGACATGCAAATGACAAAATTTATTTACTTTAAAATTCAGAAGTATAGTCTAAATATGACAATTCAGTAACATTCTGACACTCTCATTCTATTTCTGAATCTCATGGGAAATACAAATGTGTGCTGTCCAATCCCATCTCATGGGACCTTTCCCATGGGATTCCCATAGGAATCCCATTCCCATGGACAAGCCTACGTTTCTCGTTTGACCCCTGTGACGCCACAGGCAGCAAAATGTTTTCGTTTGATTAGAGCGCTCATCATTTTTCTGACAAGCACTATATCCGCTGAACGCAGAAAGCCTGTGTATCTGAAAAATTGGAAAAAGTAGATTCGCCATGCCATATTCCAAGGGCATGATGCCAAGTCTGTGCGTTCTCTGCAAAACTCACACACGACTTTAGCCGTTCGAGACATGGTTATCCCGATTTGCTTCAATTCGTTTTGTAAATAGAGTTAGCTGCTCCCATCGCAAACCGGACAAAAGATTTTGCTGCGATGGTTATTGACGTTGAAGCCACAAACCTACGTCGTTTAGTCTTTGTTTTTATGCCTTTTGCATTTTTTCGTGTTGTTTTCATGACAAATTTTTCACTAGTTTTTGTGATATGCAAGAAGACAATTTGTAATGAAAATATAATGACATTTCACACACACTTAAGTGGCCCGTGATCAAATCACGGAAGTGAATTTTTTTTTTTATTTAATATTATTTGCATGTTTTATGGCTATTTTTCTGAACGCTTTTTTGCCATTAAGAATATCTGCAAACTATTCTGTGCCCTTTAGCACTCCAAACGAGGATTAATCATGCAAACACCAATGCCTTCATGCGCGTAGTATCTCAACTAACGAAAAGAAGCATAACGTATGTTCAAAGTACTGATTTCTCTAAACAGATTTTAATACGACGAAGTATCCTTCAGTTTTCAAACTGTCTCAGGAATTAACTTTTTTTCATGACCTGTTGTTGTAGGGGTCATATAGTAATGCGACGCAAGCGTGTAAGCTCTCTCTTTAAAGCAAACTAACTTTCTGCCAGTTTACAGTAACGGCAAACTTTCAGTCTGATCACAAAAACGTTGCTTGAAGTTCTGACAGACAGCGGTTCTGATCAAAGACACTGCAGATACCACGCTCCATGTGATTTAGTAGACCCCGTCAAGTCCAATTAGATAGGCTAAAGTCATACTCTCTGATCTACCGCGTTGGTCTGTGGTTGGTTCAGCAAAGCACTGGCGACAATAAAGCAACACGTCTGGGCTATTTGTCAACGACGACTGAAAGTAAGTCAGTTTGCGTATAAGATTCTTTTCTGATCCCAGCTGCGCAAGACGTGTCAACAGTTCTTCGAAACGCACCGGTTCGAAAACGTGCAGCATTCCAAGAAATTGCCACTGTAGCTTATCTTTCTCAATAATACAGGTTTAATAGGGTTGATACCGGAAAGGGTGGTATCAGGTGAAGCAAGCTTGTATAGAAAGTCACTGAAAAACCAATGCTGCATAGAACTTCGTCGGTGAGCTACAAGATGTGTTAAGGAAAAGGCTTTAACACATCGACGATTGTGAGGAGTGAAAATGCATTTTCATTGATTTCGCAGAGGGCAGATTTCCTATGTTCGGACCATTCCAGTGGTAAGTCTGCACTACTATGTTGGCACTGCCACAGCCAGTGGGAATTTTGTGTTTGATAAACACGCCATGGCTGTACTGTATTTCTTTTGTGAATCACATTGCTTTGATGATCCAGTGTAGTTTCGTAACGTTTTGCCATGTTCATTTAACGGATACAAACTACACCTAGCCATCATGACAGTGTTTGATCACAAAGTCGCCAAAGACATTTGCTGAAAAGTTTGAATTTAAAAGCTCGTTTCCTGGGTCAACGCAGCTGTAAAACGCGTTTCATGTTCAGTGTTTGCCTTGTTGACAACGTACCAGACCAGGGGTCGGCAACCTTTCCCTAGTCACGGGCCAAAAACAAACTCCGCAAGGTATGGCGGGCAACACTAATTTTCCACCAACAATTCCGTTCCCTTTTTTGTTGTTAAATCTTGGGGATTTATGGAATTTTAATCAGATGAATTCCTGATTTTCATATTTCACACCGAAAGCCCAAAATGCGACAAACAGTACATTATACGAGCACAGTGCGGTTTTTCATAAGCATGGAAAACAAGATGTTGCAAGGAGGGGAGATTCATAAAATATAATGCCACCAGGCGGGCCATACAGTTAATACAATTTGGTAAAGGGGTTGCGGGCCGGATGATTTTGCTTGGCGGGCCGCAGGTTGCCGAACCCTGCACCAGACCAACACTATCAGCTGTTTCATTATGCACCAGCTCGCTTGATCTGATCAATCTTCAATGTAGCTCATCCCCATTTCTGTTTCTTTCTACCATATACAGTATGTCGAAAATTACATGTCTTTTCTGCAATTCGGTCATAATATTTCTAAAGAATGTAAAGACTGTCTATGAAAAATACTAGATACTTTAAAGTACTTTAGTTCTGGATCGCGCATAAAGCAAGGCCCAGTGTCTTCTACTTGAACAGCTAGAGTTTGGATAAATTTTAAGATGTTGGATAAATACATGGTTACATTACATCAACAAACACAAGTTGACATCAGACGCTGACATTTCGATTGCAAGTGTCAGACATGTTTCACCAAGGTTATTGCGATAGATACAGAAAGAAAATCAAAGCAGCAAAGGCTACTCGTGAAGGACAGTTGTTCTTTATTAACAAATGAAATCAACGCGTGCAACATGAAATACTGTATGCGTCAAAAATCGCAATAAAATCTGTAGTACATGTTGTATAGGGAGTGTAGCAAGGACGTAAAACGTCAAAAACGAAAACGTTTGAACATGCAAATATTATACTTGTGGGTGACTTGAACTTTTAGTCGTCTAAAGGAAGATTGCAGTAGATCAGCTTTTCCGACTGGAAATTAATTAAAAATAAATTTAACTTCCAACATAAATTCGTCTCGTTTTACCCATGTGAATAGAGGCAAGTATGGGTGGAGCTTTCACTGCATGAAAATTCAATTTTACAGCGTAACAGCAAATGCCATCAATTCACTCACGTATCACACGTAGATGGTGATGTGCTTTAATTCAGCAACTGTGAACACGTGCTGAGTTCTACCCAGCTGGGAGCATAGTACTTAATCGGGAAAGAATGAACAACAAAATTTTCTCTTGTACTTTCACTTAGCTACAATAGACTGTTGGTTACAGACGGCTTCTTCGCGTCTTCAGACTCGCACTTTGTCACCTCTACCTGCAGCTGGTATTCAAAGTTGTGCAGCTGATGTCAAGCTCTCGCTTTTTGGTGCTGGTGCGACTGGACACGCTCAACGAAAGTCACTGCATGGACGTGAGTAAACCTTCAAAACACCTGCAATGTAAACAGATGTGGCTCTCTCTAGATCGTCGGTCTGCGCGTGGTAATCCGATTTGTAAGTTCTGCCGCAAAGCACCGACGCGTCACTGATACTAGGACATTCCTGAAAACGTTATGATCTTTCAAAAATACAAATGTATTTTAATGTTCGTGAAGTCCTGTATCCTGTGATTGGGTTGACCATGCCTTAAAAAGTCACGAGAATAAGAGAAAGCTAAATCGGCCTATAGTTCAAAACAATAAGCGTAAGTAACTCCCAGTATGGCGTGTTTCGAACGCGGTTTGTGTGAATTGTCTACCTTGTTAATTGGTTACGGCATTCAACAGCTACACCCTTCCTGAATTGAAGAGTGCATTGTCTGACCCATCCCTACCTCACATGGGCGAGCAAGCTAAACGATGGCGAGGAGTTTTATAAATCATCGTAGAAACTCTTACAAAAACATCAAAGCGAAATACAAAATTTGAGCGAAATGGGAGCACAACTTTTTTAACACCTCAAAGATTTCGGCTCTAGAAGTTGTGTGGTTGTAGCCGCCATCTGCAGCCTCAAAGGCCTGATGTTCTCGTTGTCCCTTTCCACTCTTTTAAAGCGTTGCAGACCTGTAACCCTTTTATTCTGGATTTTTTAAATTACACAAATTTCTGAGAATATGGCAAAGCTCTCACCAATGAGTAATAGTAGTTACGGATGACGCCAAAGAAATTGCTGCAATTTCCGCCTCGCAAAGCGCCTTTCATCTCGCAGGTGTTTGCACGACAGTCTGAAGAACTAGCTCATTTAAATTTTAATGCCTGAACAGTCAAACTAAAATGTCAAGAAAATCTCGAAAACACTGGAATATCCACTGGTAAGACGTATCAAAAAATTTATCTTTGAATTTGTTGCTGTATCACTCTGTAGATTTGGTTGAAAAAAGCTGGTGTAGTCCAGTGCTCAAAATTTTTCTAATGTAAAAGTTTCTTACCTGGTAAAATCACGGCTAGGCGGTGTGCCAAGAACCAAGTAATTGACAGAAACAGTGCAATTTGAATTCAGTCTCAAGTGAAGGCGCATGGGAAAGCCTTTTGAAAAACAGAGGTAGTTGTTTTGCCATGAAAATTATATGTAACTCCCCTGGCGGTTTCCCCTCCTACCGGTAAAATTTACCAAGTTCTCAGAGCTGACTGTTCATCTTTTTATCGGTCAGAAGAAGGTGCGATTGCTATTTTTTCCAGTAAAGTACGCCAATTTCAGCAGGCGAATCATTAAATTAATCGTGACCATCTGCTACTATTCGCTAAGTAAGACCAGCTGCACCAAGACAAACCAGTGGTGCAGTCAGCCCAAAAATTTTGGGGCCAAATGTGTGATTTTAGGCGAATAACACTATTTTGTTTGGAACAACGCCTCTCAACGAACAACATGACTGTATCTTCTAAAAATTTGGTGGGAATGGCCCCTTTGGCCCTCCTAGCTACGCCTATGAGGCAAACTCGACTTCGGCAGCCTAATGTTTGAAAGGCTCACGCAGTATAGCAGGACTTTCAAGTTTCTTTTCATTCGATTCTTTGATATAACTTCTTCATTGTTGCGGAAAGGTATTACGCGAAACTCAAACTTTTACCGTTTCACAATACGTCACTGAAGACAAAACTCATTTTAGACCATTTTTGTACAGTTATTGAACAGTGATTTTACTGAATGCATGCGTGGTGTCCGATTTGAAAATCAAAATATGGAAGCTCCTGCAGTTAGAAGCGAAGAAAACTGATTAATGCCAATAATTTCCCGTGTATCTCTTGCCTGCTTCGAAAGATGGGCTGTTTGATAAACAAGGGGCTTGATTTAAAAACAGAGGTGGTGGAACCTCCAATCACGTGAACATTTAATTTGACCCACATCAGAATTTGCTCACCCAATTTAGAACACAACATCGCGAAGAAACGAAACTCCATGATAAGCAGATGTTTAGACAGTGAGACAAGAAAAAGCGTCGCCCGTGATAGTGAATAGGTGCCTCACCCCTGTATTTATCTGAATATAATTATGTTTATATATCAACTGCGATTTTTGTAATTTCTTTGATTCCTTATTGAAATATTTTGCTGAAGAGGATTAATTTTAGGCTGTATATTATAAAGCTGCTCTGTCTTATAAATCTGACCTCACGTGTTTCACACCATCGTTAGCAAATCTTGAAATGCTCGCCAGAAGCGAAATTGACTTGCACGCTTGCTTCTTTTTATCTATTTAGAAATAAACTATGACCACACAAACGAAAAACAAGATATTCTTCAGACAGGCAACAGCTTGCGGTTAGCTTGAATTGAGTTAGAAACAGAAAAACACGAATCGAAAAGTTTCTATGATACAAGAGACAGAGGGGTAAGCAAAACCCGCTCGCAGCCCAGGAAAAAGGTGGGATATAAGGAAACGATTTTTTGTTTTTAAAAATGAGCAAAATATGTTTAGATTGAGAATAACAAACTCTAACTGCGCAAAAATCTTGGAATGGTACCACAAGCTTGCGTAAGATGATGTCAGGCGCGCAACCAGGGGGGGGCATTTGGGGCATTTGCCCCCTCCCCCGAAATTTTCAAAACATTGCATAGCAATTTTGACATTTGTAGAAACTTTCAAAGAATAAAAATGAAATTTTATATTCTAATCATTATTGAGAAATCTTACTGCAATTTTTCTTTGTCTTGCTCGTTAATTATTATCTCCTCACAAGATTTATCTTAAGACAGGTTATCTGATTGAAAATTTCGTAAATAATTGGTATTCAACCACAAATATGCTGGAAGTGTCAACTTGGGAGATAGTTTACACTGTTCGGATTTTTAAGGCATTTTTTATCTATATGTTCGTGTGCTATTTTGTCTTAGACAGGCCTCAATTTTGCCCTCATGCAACTTTATAACATTAGAATACTGTTGAACCGTGCAATTTGCTGAAACTTTCAAAATGATAAGAGAAACCTTGACATAGCAGTTAGTGCCAGGTCAAACCGGTTGTTCTTCTACGACCTTTTGATTATTATTTTTGTTAGGGGCGAAGCGGATCACCATTATTAACGCAGTACATTTCTCAAAGAAGCGTTGCTTAGCTGCATTTTCGGTTTGAAACCTGATAGTTTTTAACTAAATTTAGGTTGAGGACTGTTTCACGTTTTAGTGTCGTTCTGGGTTGATCCCAGTACCACGGCTTGGGAAAAAGGTTTAGTAAAGTGTCATATGAGTGTTAGTCAAGTGTTGAACGCACCTACCTACTAGACCATTTTGGCTCCAAATGACGCTTTACAAGACCCTAACTTTTGCAACCAGTGCAAGTCCTGGCAGCTCACAGCCCTAAATGTGCTTCTAAAAGCTTTCACACAACTCATGGATGCCAGAAAAAGCCGTTTTGCCCCAAACACACCTGATCCGTTATGCGCCAAAGGCACAAGACACCTGATCCGTTTTGCCCGAAATGGTAGCATTCAA
>Ga0210059_1003567_pt1 | contig 24950 bp, 18 predicted proteins | sample Ectturendosymbi2_FD_188042 | JGI IMG/M metagenome (GOLD analysis project Ga0210059, IMG submission 188042) | Ecteinascidia turbinata endosymbiont from Florida, USA - Sample 2 (SPAdes) (version 2) | ecosystem: Host-associated > Tunicates > Ascidians > Unclassified | place: Key West, Florida... | reverse complement strand
GTGTTCTTTTAGTGCAGTTTGCCCGCCCTGGGAAGCATTTGATCAGTTACGCTGTTGTGTTTGTTTCAGAGTTTCATTGCTCGCTTGTTCAGCTCCATGATTGAGCGGTGTCCTTAATGAATTAAGCCTGGCTTTCTGCAGATAGTGTTTAGTAGAATTCGCAGGCGAGTGCACGACAGCTACATTATAGCAATACCGTACACTCTCTCCGCACAAACGAACATAGCGAGTTGTGCTGTGACTGCATTTCCTGTGGCAATTGACTATTGTGACGACGTCTTGCATGTATATAAGCTTTACTCTTAGTATCGATTACCGAACACAGTGATGAACTGTATGATATGACCACAGAAACACCACGTCCTTGTCCACAAACGTAAGTCAGAACGAGATCAACATTGTTGACCACGCGATTGCACACACACGATCACGTGATCTCGAGACATGATCTATTGCAGGGCTTCTCAAAGTGTGGGTCGCGACCCCATTAGGGGCTGCGAATGTAATTTTGGGGTCGCGAAACAAACTGGCTCGACCAATCAGACATACGAATTTTTGTCAACTTTACAAGAAAATTAAAAGCAGGCCTGCAGGGGACTTATTCTATCGTGGCTCCCCTCGAAAAAAACTTGTTAAGGTTTCTACCCATGCTTTCAACTGTTAAAAAATAAACGGAAAGTACGGTCGGACTAAAGACGACATTACTGTTATGAACATTTCATATTTCAGCGTTACTTTGGACGCTACCAGAACTACTATCGCTGTCAAAATCTTCATAGCTGCGCTTCTCATTATACTGTTGCAACCTCTCCGGTGGGTGTTGCGTTGATTGTGTGATTCACAACGAACGGGATGTGCGTGAAGAATAACACCATTATGTAGGTGGCGCGAACAAGCAATAATAGAGTGATCTCGTCGGGTGATCTCTATTGTTGCTTGCTACCACAGTGCGAAGCTTTGCGCATATGCCGCTCGGGATTTCCGATCGCAACAATACCCATAATTAACGATCCCTTCGAAGCATTCACGTTACACAAAAAAAGTTCTGTATAACTAAAATAAGAAGACTAAAGCCGACAACTACTCGACAACTCTGTTGGTTTACTTGATATTCACTCAGGAGGCAGCAGTTTTACTTTCATATTGATTTTTTGAAGCAATTGCAATGTCAATTCTTTCGCGTGAATGTACATCCTTAGTTTCAAACAGCGGGCAGCAATTAGTTTGGCCTAATTGTGACACAAAGGCAAGGCATGATATAACCAGGTGAAGGCAATGTCAGCATAATTTCTAGTAACAATGATTTACGGCCAAAAATTTATTCAATTGTCCTCAGAAAGGCGTGATGCACATTTGCCGAAGAACTTAACGAAAATGCACATGTTCAGGATGAGGGGTTCCTTTGCCATGCGCTTGAGAAAATGTTTTCCGGGAGCATCTTGGGTTAGTCTGCCAGTCATCAAAAACTTGAATGCCCACTGACCACAATGTCTACTTGAAAGAAATCAAGCTGGTGCTACCGTGGTAATGAGCTTAAAGCCGCTTTGAACAGGAATCCATGCTCCATGTGATATTGCTCCTGTCCATGTCTTCGAATGCGTATGGGGCCTGAAAAACAACACATAAATAACTTTGAAAAAATTACATACACTGTTCACTGCAAAAAATTAGCTTATTTTAGCAGGATGGGGTAGGTCGCTGAATTACCAAACACAGCACTACCAGAAAATTGGCTGATCATCAAATCAAACAATCGGTTTGCCAATTCACAGAAGAAATTTATAATTAGTGCTGTTTCGGTTGTTTATGGAGTGAGGGCAGAGGTGGCCAAGATGATTACATAAACAATTTAACTAATATTTCAGCAGTGTTGGCTTTTGTTTGTGACCAAGTAACATCACAGCACAAGTGTTGACGTTTTGCCTGTAAGGTGCGATTACATTCACAGTATTCAAATGAATGGTGAATTAACCATTGAGTGTAACACGCAGCTGCTGTTTAGGGTTCCATCTTAAAATATTTAGATTGCATATGGAAACCTATGTTGTTACAGTGGCAAAGAATGAAACCTACTATATATATATACCTCATCTGGCAGAAATGAGCAGTACAACTCATCATCTTTTAATTCATTCATTTTCTTTCACATCCAAACCATTGTTAACTGTTGTAGACCTGGCTTACCCTTGTAGCCTTCTCCAGTTGCACATTGAATCTACAATGCTCCCTTCACAGTTTCATCTGAACATATCATAGCATGATGTGATAGGATCTCTAGCATTTCCAGCTGGTCAGGATTAGCAATTTTGTTAACTGATCTTTCCGAATTAGCAATGTTTTCCTGGAGCAACTTCAACTGTCACATAAAAACATTAATTGATAGTCTTGGTCATGTTGTGGTTGATGTCTTACAAAGCTATTCACAAGACTGACAACAATAGATGCATTTTACAAACTGATGCAATCACATCACTAATTGTTCAAACAAAAATCAAAATCATGATCAAGGTAATACTGGGTGAGATGCAATGAACAAACCTTTCAACTTAGTTGTCATCCTCCAGTGTGCAACTTCCTCCAATTTGACACTGTCTTCATAATTGTTCATAGTAGCCTAAACTTTTCACGTAACTTTCTGAAAAGCAAGGATGGTAATTGTTGTTTACTGACAACAAATGCAAAAGGAGTGTCTATTTTACCGCTGATTTTCTGGTGGCAATAGATCGGCTGGAGTTATTGTGCCGCCAGTCTGACGCAATTCGAACGAAAAGGTCAGTTTGTTATACAAACTTGTAGTGTAGTGGTTATGCTTCATGTCTAGCATGCCATTGATTTTCGGTTCAAATCTCACCTTAGCGACTTTTCTTTTTCATAGTTTTTCAAAAACTTTTGCATTAGGTGCGCTACCTTTAGGGTCGGTTAGGGTTGGGTTAGCATTATATTATGGTTAGGGCTTTGGTTTAGCATTAGGGGTTACTGTTTGGGTTAGCGTTAGGGTTTTGCATCAGGGTTAGGGATCAGCGTTAGTGTTAGGGATTAGCATTACGGTTGGGGGTTAGCGTTAAGGTTTGGGGTTTGCGTTAGGGGTTAGCATTAAGGTTAGGGGCTAGCATTAGGGGTTAGCATTAAGGTTCTGGGGTTAGTGTTAGGGGTTAGCAATAGGGGTTAGCGTTATGGTTTTGGGTTAGGGTTTTACTGTTACGGTTAAGGGTTTGCGTTAGGGATTAGTGTTTATGGTTAGCGTTAGGGTTTGGAGTTAAGCTTAGGGCTTAGTTTTAGCTTTTATCTTTTGTTTTTACTTCGCTTCTGCCAAGCTTTGGACTGGGGGCATAATAGCTCCAGCCAACCCATTGCCGTCAGCATTTTGATGGCAAAATAGACACTGCCAATATTAAATATAAATATGACTGGTACAGTACATACCACCAAACTAAGTAAAGGCGATGAAGCAATTACAAATTCAAAAATATTTTTTAAATCAATGTACTTGCACATGCATGTTTATGGGGAGAAAGAGCTTTACCAGCACTTGATAATTTGGGTCTTGACACTTTCAACAATTTGGTAGATTTGGAACACCAACCAAAGTTGGAATGGCATCTTGTTTCAATTGTTGATTTCCTCCAAACTGTGATGGTTAAAATTACGCTCCAAAAAATTTGCATGCAGCATTTCGCAATAAAATGATTTGACATTCCGAATTTACATCTTCTTGTATTCATATTATTCTGCCAAGTAAGGACATCAAAAATTATTTTGCATGTTTCTCATTCAGAACCATCAATCACAAAGCACGCATTAAACAAAATGCTGGTTCACTTACCAAACGACCTAAAACTTCACTGACTTTGCACAGCTTGAGCTTCCTTTTCCTATGTATCTTAGGGGTCCATTTATCTCTCTCTCTGGCAAATTATTAAGCATCTCTTTCAAACTTCACCGATTTGAAACATGAAGATCTACTCAAGGAAATTTTCTTGAATGTGTTGCACACTTTGGAGTAGCACAACGAAGTATAATCGCCAATTTTGTCTTACAAAATGAATAGGCCTACTAAGTTCGTGTTGCTGTAACTTGCAATAAAGCCTGTGCATTAGGCCAACTAGGCTAACGCTTGACAAGATGAGTGTTATTACAGTATTGCGAATGAAAAAATTGTAAATATACCAGTTCCTAACGTATGCTCATCAAGGGAAGTTTGTCTTATACGGAATTTAATTAAGTATCATACCTAACTCAACCAGGAAAAACGTGAGCGAAACTCCCTTGTCCGTAGCCTGCATTTTTTGATTGATGAAACATTTCTGACCTCCACCACCCGATAACCGTTACCAAGCCTTACATCACGCAAAATCACTTCGAAATACAGTAATATTGGAAGTTAAATTTTCATCAGTTTCAGCTTGTCTAAAATCCCTATCTTCATTGAAAAACAGTTATTTTACTGCAGAGCCTTGTCGCCTGCATACAAACCAATACGACAAATCAGCAGTTTGGGACCATTAATGGCGTCCATGCATGAGTGGTTTCACAACCTGTGTTTATGGTAACTTTGACTGCAACTGGTGAAGGCTGTGGTAATTTTATGTCACTAGCCTACCTAACTTCTCCATGTCCACTCCATGAAATCTTGTGTCAGCTAACGTTGACCACAAGCTTGAGTACAATCAATCGAAATATTAGTAGCTAGTATCCCCATGGCATCTCAGAATTTTCTACCAGTCTCAACTCAAGAACTGCGTGAACCCATTCCACACAAACAACAAGACCCGGACGGGACGTCGCCTCTTCCAAAGCAGCAACACCAGGTCACGTGAGAAGTCGTTCGCACACACCGGCACGAAAATGCCTCCGGAGCTATCTCATTTTCTCTCATACGGCCTTCGAAAAGCGGCACGGCACAGCACACCCGCGCACGAGCACGCTTCAGCACAAATTCAAAATTACAATAGAACAAACAATAAAATGTGCGCGACTGTGCCGAGTCGTGCCCCAGTGGAAATCAGCCTTTAGGCACAGCGAGTGTGTAATTGAGTACAATACTAATAGCTTGGAAGAAACGTAGGCTACTAAACCTAGACCCTAAACCTAAACCCTTGCTCTAAACCTTAAACCTAATTCCAAAATCTAATCTGGAAACCTCAAACCTAACCCTAAACCTTAAAACCCAAACCGTAAATCTGAACACAAAAGTTTGGAAAAAGTTTTGAAGAAAGTAAAGTGTAACCACTACCAAAATGAAAGACCTCAAGGTGAGAGACACACTGAAAACCATTCGCACAGCAGTTGTAAATACATCCCCTGCATGACCATGAAGATGCCATTAAAGTGACAAACTCAGCATTTTATTCTAAACGCATGACTGGTGACGGACCTATAGCCACTTCCTTTTATATTACATAATAAAGAAATTTTGATACAAGCAAAACCAAGTAATCATTTCAATAATATTGTTACAGAATATCGAAACTTTTGTGCCCGAATTCATTGAGAATTTGCCCGAATTTTCGACATATCAAAACTTTTGGGGGTGCGCTTGCACCCCTGCCTCCTACACCACTGTTCGTATCTATCACAATGCACCGGTAAAACAATCAACAGATTCTCATCCACAGCATCTTCAAAACCAAAAAAGCATTATAAAATCATGTACAAGCAGCCCTTGACATTTCAGCGATTGATTAGAGTGCTGACCTATGCCTAGTCAGTGCTTAATCTGTAAAACATTCGATGTCAAATGGTTTGGTTAAGCCTAGCCCTACTCAGCTAATACGTACTGGCTACTGACTCTGCGCATTGTGCATTCTTCATTGGAAAATACAGTAATACCACATACATTTCTAAAATTTGCCCAACGTCAAAAAAACCCAGATTTTCAATAAAAACCCCAGAACCGCAGATTAAACTAAACAAAAAAAACCCAGATCTAGTGAAAAAAAAAACTAGCAGTGGCAACACTGACAACATGTGGTTTAAATGGCTTGACTCGCTTCATATGTTTATGATGTAACACAACGATAGTAACCATCGGAAGAAAAGTGCGTTTCCACCAAACGTTACCGTTTATGACGAAACAAAGGTGCAGTTCGGCTGCGGCTACCTCGACTGCACCAGAAGTTCAGGATCATTGATACCAGTGTTGCCACTTCTGATATTTTAACATGACATCAGATGTGATGTTCTCAGATAATTTTCTGATGTCTGATGCTTTGGCGACAAATCTGATGTTGACTGGGTTGTTGCTTTTTTCCACATTTCATCTCATTTTAGGACGAAAGTAAGTTAGATTCATGATTTTTAAACTCCTTTCATCAATCTCTCACCCTAATGCGTGTTTGGTTATCGTTTCAAGCTAAAGAAGGTCTCTTCGCTGCGTTGAGACTAACATTTTATAAATGACTTCTCCAATTAATGGCGATAATTCGCTCTGCTTCGGATTCAACGAGGGTAGATCGCGCTTTGTTAGGTTTGTTAGTAGAAGCATTTAGCTTATATGAAACTGTAACGTAAAAATTTGATGTTATGTAATGTTGAAAACGGTAATAATCTGATGTTAACAAGACTGACCCCAGTGGCAACACTGATTGATACCAAACAGCAGTCAGCAATAAGGTTGCAAGACGTCCGTGAGCGCCAAGAATTGTCCTTGAATTTGCTATCAAAACTCGTTTTGTCCTTGATTGTTGGAAAACATCTTGTTGTCCTTGAATATTTTCCGGTGTCCTTGAAAATTCTTGAATAGTTAATAAATTGTTCATTTTTGAACTATTGATTACATTGAACATTCAAGAATCAAAAATAAACAATGTAAATGAACAGAACAATGTGTAATTTTGTTTCATCTTCAGTTCTGTAGTAAAAAGTAAACTATTCCAGAACGGTTGTGTCGTCATAATACGTTTTGTTTAGTCTTCAATTTCATACATGGTTAGTTTAGCCTTACTTGCCCATACGTCAAAGCTTGTTGAAAGGGTGAAAGTAGCCATGGGCGTCCGCAGAAATTTTTCCAGGGGGAGAAATGTCGACATTTGCTTATCTTTTTCAGGTTGCTGATGTTACAATGCACACGGATGTTTACAAAACGCTTTACTGTTTCTACACCACAAAGAAAATGCCCCATGAAAGCACGCGCTCTATTCGCATCTATTTTGAATTTTTTTTCGAGCGGAGCTGTTTAGGCCTACGAATTTGCAACAGAGGTGTACTTTCTGTCATCCTTTACAGAGTTTGCTGAATTGGCGGATATTCACACAACTGAGTCTGAAATGGACTTGAACCATCAATGAAAACGTTTGCGGTTCTCTCATTAGTCTTTACTGGTTGAACAGAACTCACTTCTGAAATCTTTTGTCCGAATTGTTTTCTAAACTTCGCCTATCAGAAATGCTTTTTCATTTCATGAACGTCCTAATATCCATTTTTGAGAGCACTTTCTAGAAATAAGTCGTAATCAACGACCAGATCAATATTAGCGGTGAAAAACCATGAAAGTTAGACACTCTCGCAAAACTTTCAAGTAATGAGAAATGGATCTGTATCTTGACACGACTATCGGACTACTTACTAAAATTAGAACACCACACAGGCGAAAAAAGTGAGTAGATGAATTATGAAATCTCGCCACAGCCAATATAGCTTTGCAGTTAGTACTCGCTCAGAAGTCAGAACTTAGTCTTAACGATTAAGACAGGGGTGTCAAACTCGTTTCAGTTCCGGGGCCACTTCAAGCATATTTAATCTCAAGCGGTCCGGGCCAATGTAATCATTGCATAACACCCTGGTTATAAGTAATGACAGCTTCCAACTGTTTTCATAACTTAAATGCAAAAATTTCAAGCTTATCTGAAAATGATTATATTAGCACATTTAAGGAGCAACCTTTACGAAACTCTGCAACAGCATGACATTTCTTGATAAAAGTTTATTCAGTTTTACGACATTAATGGCTTTGAATCCAACCGAAACGAAACGAAAACACAATGTTTAAAAAATCACTCGAAATGAAATATTTCGGAATAACCGAAACGGTTTCAGTCAAATTTCCGTTTCAAAGACATCTAATCGTTTGCAGCTAAGTGCAGTATTCTAGAGTCAAGACCACCCGAACTGGCACCACATTGTGCAAACTAGCGGAAACTTGAATTTTTCTTCTACCTTGGAAATGCATAAATTTTTACGCAAAACATAGAGCTTGTGACAATGTACGAACAGTATGCCTCCATCAAACGAAACACGTTTGTAATGAAGCTGCTGACTAACATTATGTTTACTCACTGTTGCAAGCGTTCAGTTTCTTGAAATATTTCCACAGTAACCACTCATTGCTGCAGAACTTTATTTCAGGGCGCAAAGAAGCAGTGCACACTAATATGTCAGCAATTTAGGCCTACGCCTGAAATTTGGTACTTTTAGCTTTCACTGGTGTATCAAAGCAGGTGTCAAGTCTTGTGTAGCAGGCACTTTCAGGATATCATTTAAGTGAGAATGTGTGAGCCTTGAGCGCAGCTTTGTTTTATTGATGTTCATCACAGAGAACACTTGTTCACAAGGATATGTCGTCCCAAACATGCACAAGACTTTTGTAGCAAGGGATGTCACTTTGGAGTAGCCTGAAAAATGATACCGATAGAATGTGTCCAAGGTCACCAAGGCAAACTTGGTCTTCGAATCTGAATCACACTGCAAGTCAATTATTTCAAGTTCAAAGTCAACGGACAGATCAGACGGGTTTACTATGAATGGTGAGCAAAAGACTTGAAAGTCCGTCATAAGTTTCCCAAAAATCTGAAATCGTTGCTTGAACTCCTGCAACTCTGTTATCTTATCTTTGTATTGATTCAAGTCACTGTTCAGTCCCGTGGCACGCACACTTTTTAGACAAAGGAAATAAGCAGTATCATCACCGGAAAGTTGTGTCTTCCACAAGGGCAACTTCAACTTGAATGCACGTATGGGTACAGTGTCGGAATGCTATGTGACAAGTCTTTTGCGGCCTTGCAACATTCTGTTCAGATTATTCAAGTGCTGGGTAATATCCACCATGAAGGCAAGGTTTTGCGTCGATTCTGGGGATTGAATTTGTAAAACTGGCTTGCCCTTTTTCTTCATAACGTTTTCAATTTCCTCGCGTAAATTAAAAAACGCTTTAGCACGGCACCTCGACTTAGCCATCTCAAACTTTACGTAGCAAATTTAATTCAGAGTTGTACCTAGAACTCCGAAGGTTTCGAAACCGACATCGCTGGAACTCAAGGTATATTTTTTCCCGGAATTCTAGTGTTTAAAGTTCATCAACAGTAGTTGAGCTTTTGCATATTCATACCTGATTGAAAGTTCAAACCGGTGTGAACATGCAAAAGGAAATGTGCAGAAAATGGGAAATTTTCACATGAGACAAACAGAGAACAACAATAAAATATAAGCAATTGCGTTAAGGTTTCAAGTGATTGAAATCTAGCCACCAGTTGTTGAAATATAACTGGATAAACTTCTCATGCAAACAAAGAAGTTTTTACTTTACAAAATCATCCCGAAGGCCAGATTCAACCACGCAACGGGCCGGTTTTGGCCCGTGGGCCGTATGTTTGACACCCCTGGATTAAGACTTATACCCACAAGCCTTTCACAGAGGTATGTCTAACAAGCCACGTAGTTCTATGCTGTGTGAAAAGAAGCCTGCATAAGCGTAGCTTGATTTAGCTATTCACTCAGGCACGTTGGTCACACTCACAATCTCACACTATAATGGATTTTTCAAACGTATGGATGCACTGCTACATATTCACTCATGCTTCTTTTCACACAGTATGAAACAACGTCTCTTAGGGGGCCATGCCCCCCCAAAATTTTTTGACAAAGTAGTCATTTTTCGCTTCGAAAGGCGGTATCCACAAAAATCTATTGTTGTTCGCCTAAAATCAAACATTTTGGCCCCTCCAAATTTTTTGGTCCCCCAAAACAATTTGGGCTGGCTACGCCACTGAGTCACTGTATCGCTGCATCACCTGTCAAAGATGTCTAAGGTCAACAGTCACATGCGGAAAAGCGCATTAGCTATCGTAAATCGCAACTTGAAGTGAATCTTTGAAGATTCATTGTCATGTTATTGCTACGCAACAAAGAGCAACAGCAGAACAATGCGCTCGCAAGTTTCGTAACGTTTCGAGTCTGCAGACGAAGAAGTGGATACGAGTGAACTGCAAGCTCATCACTGCATCACACTAGAACAGTGAATCTGAAGAGATTTGACTTTGCAGCAATATTTTTGAGGAAATCTCCTGCTTGAAATTGCTTTCATCGATGCGAGTTGGGCTTTCATTCAGCAGTAATGGCCACAGCAGTGACACACACAAGTGAATCATGTCGCAACTTATTTGTACAAGAAAACTAGTTTCGTGTATTAATAGGCCTACATCTTCAGTTCTGGCACTTGTGCAGTGTGAGTGCCATGCCGGTAAATTAAATGTTGTTGCGAGAATTAAATCAATTTAATCGGAATCGAAATGCCGACTTCAGATTTTCTAGAAGTTTTTGGTTCTTAGTCCAACCGCCAGAGGAAAATGCCCGATTCGCCCCTCCTGCGGACGCCCATGAAAGTAGCCCACCGTATCTATGAAAAACAAAATGTCCTGGAAAAAATTTTAGGTGATCTGGCAACCCTAGTCAGCAACCACGAGCTTTAGCACGCAAATAGTAACGTTTTCGTGACATTTGTGCAACAGGCGTGATGCACGAGTAGAGAGTCTACACCCATGCCAAAAGAACGATTGCTAGGAAAAGTTACCACCGAAATCAAATATATTTGCATTGAACAAAACCGAAAATACTTATAGGCTATTCAGTAACGATTGCTAAAACTGTCAGACAGTCGAACTTATAGAGAAATCAGTTGCTGTTGGGGACCCTTGATACTTAACGCTACATAGGAATATAATATAGAGTTATATCCGTGTATCGCTTCTGAATCACAAAAATTTTTCAAACGGGTATTTTATTTGAAACAAATAAATTTCATCACGTGGGGCCCCCTTGCAGCGAAGGGCCCGGGGCAATTGCCCCCGTTGCCCCCCCTTAATCCGGCCCTGACTACAACAGGATTTTGTAACATGAGAATCCACCAAAAAGCCTCAGCAGACACAAAAGGTCAACAAGTAACATTCGACACCAAATTTCTTGGAAATTTCACCAAATTCCAACTTTTGGAAGCACAAGAATAGATTTGGCTTTGAAAGGGACACTGCCTCCTCAGCCACGAACCTTAGCGCACGTCACTGAATACCAGTATGTTGGTGGTAGCAAGTCCGAGACAATTATCCAGTGTTTTGTGTGCACTTCGATTTCTGTTTTTAAATCTGGCTTGTTTCATGGTAGAAAGTGCTCTCTCTCACACACATATGTGCTTCCAAACATCGAGTGCATTTTGAGTGCGAAATCTTTCAATTTGAAAAACCTATCCTTGACTAATTTCCAGAAGCTCTCTACGGTCTAGTCTAACGCCGTTAATTGTACATTTTTATTAAAAGGTGTTATAATTGTACTGCAGTACACACGCAACAATCAATACTGAGAAAGCTTGCAGGCCTTAAAATTTCTGTCCGCGTGCCCAGTGGTGTATGTATTCAAAATGGCGCCTATGGCAAAGTTTAAATGTGCGCCCTTTTCCACAATTTTAATTTTAAAAATATGCACAATTCTTGCGAAGCATAAACAATGAAGAAAATCCCTGTTTCATAAGAGAAAATCCATTTTTATTTTTGCTTCAAGGAAATGAAATTGTAGCTCATTCACAAGGACCATAATATATTTCTATTCTCATTTATTTTAAAGAATATCAAAACATTCAAACAACGATGTCATATTTCACACATAGCATTGGCTGATCAAATTGTAAATCTTACAAAAAAGTCACACAACGTATTGCAACTGCAAACGACAATTTCTTTCAAAAATGAAACACATTTTCCTAAACCGTGAGAAGCTGTTTTTTCCGTTGTTTTTCGTTCATTCTCCGATTTTTTTAAATGACAGAAAAAATTAAGTCAATTCGGTCACAACGCCTTTTTCAGTGATACAAAAATGTCTTAAAAAGAAGAAATGAGAGAAAGCTTTTAAGCTATTTCGGACAAATGACATAAAAAGTCTCGGTGAAAAAAACAGGTGGGAAGGACCAGGTCATAGAAATGGCAAGCGAGTGTTTTTGTTCTGTCACAATGTCTGACCGTTAAGTTGTGTCGCAATACTATGGTTTTGTCATAATGCTTGGTGGTGCTGACACAACATGCCCAACTTAACGCAATGGATAACGGCGCTGTGTTGATGCAGCTTTGCAGCTAGTGGTTGTGTGGGGCGCAAAATGGAGGTTGAAGAAACAGTAAGTCATAAACCTTAATTTTTGCTAAGAAAGTTTTGCGCCCCCTTTAAAGAGTAACATTCGACACCAAATGGCAGGCATGGCTCGCCCATGGCACGAGCCATGCCTGCCATACCCCAGATACGCTGCTGCGCGTGCCACATGTGGCTTGCGGGCCTGCAGTTGGACCACGCTGTTCTATAATATATTTTATAGCTTGCGTAGGTTTAAGGTTATTCAAAGCACGACTTTGTTTGGAGGAGCGCTAATATTGTGTTACAAATTTGTTACAAACTTTCGTGCAATTTTACGTACAACCGCTGAATTAACAAATTGTGTTGTCTTTAAAATTTTTCCACGCATGATGATAAAGGTGCAAGTTTATTCTTATATTTGTCTTGCCGCCTGGTTACAATATCAACTGTTCGGCTCATAAGTTTCACATCTGATTTTTCTTATCTGTACTCAAAGAAACAACCACCTTGCACATATGTGTGGCGGCATAAAGATGTTAAAGCGCAACGTGTGGACCACGTTGCAACTCGCTTATCACGGCTGTAAAAATCTCACACACACGAGCAAAACACGTCAAGTAAAACGCACCCAAATGGTTGCAACTGATAGGTTCACGGTTCGCACGTTTTTTCCTTTTTCAAACTGCTAAGAATCGAACGCTAGTCGCAACGAAACGGTCGCGCGAAAGCATATGAGATTTAAACCAAAACCGTCGGCAGAAAGTCTTCACGATGTGGGGCTTTACATTTGTTCGTGGGGACTTGACATTCTGAAAATTTGATAAAATATCCACTGGTTACAGTGTTTCATATTTCAATTTGGAGGCAATGCTCCCCGTGGCGACGGGAGTGTTTTAAACTTCCCTTATGCTGTCATTGTTGAAAAACGTACAAAATGCTACAATCACCGAATCAAATAAGACTGAACAGAGCACAGTAAACAATTAAAAAATATTTTTCTCCTGGCCTTCTTCATAACAAAATCATCTAGGATTTCATCAAAATGTGTTTGCCTAAGTTTGGCACTTTTAATGCACCGATTACTTAGTGTGGGCAACCTCTCTTGGAACACTGCAACCCTTTAATTCAGTTTTAATTCTTTTGAATCTTGAAAAAACTTCCTTCTGAGCAGTTGCTGTAATAACCATCAAGCTAAGAAAAAAGGGTCCGCAGGGTTGGATAAACAAAGAAACACTACTCTAAGACATTTCTGATCGCAACACATGCACCAGTTTATTTATTTTTTGACATGGCAATGCCATGAAGTTCACTTGGACTTAAAAAAGATCCTTATCATGTCATTCACTGTGACAATCACATGTTCAAGCAGAAGATTAATAACCATATTTTTAACTCCAGTTCTGGATGTTTGCTGAATCACTAACCAGGTCTAAAGTAGATTGTGACAAAATCTAGGTGCACTATGGCACTGACACCACCAAACTGAAACAGCCAAAATCTAAGTAACCAAATTTCTAGAACAGAAAGTTACCAAGAAGCAGTGACCACAGCACTAGCCAAGCTAGCCAAACGAAATAAATGGAAATTAATATCTTCTACATAAAAAGACAACTTGTTCACACAACAACATTCACCATGAGATCAAAACATGAGAAATATACAAAACACACAAACATCACAAGCAATTCAGATTTATGTACATATGACAGGCTAACAACATAAATAACAGTACTTATGAACTTACATTTGCACACCTTGAATGGTTGAAATCTCATAACACCAAACATGTTAGGCCAAAGGTGGAAAGAATTATTAAACTACTGCAATGCATGACCCTTGTCTCAGCAATTAGGCTACTGGATTCACTGTAGCACTTTCATCAGGACTAAACTGCACGAAACTTTGGAAGCAGAAGAAGATGAAAAAATACATAATTTTCATTCCTTTGGCACACATCTGTGGTAATATCAACAGTCAATTCTCAAAACTTGCACATAACAATAAACGCATACTGTGGCAAGCAAGTTTTTTAGACAAAGTGCCTAAAATAGGCGCTTAGGACGTACAGGAGCCTATGGTCAAAATGTTTTTTCAAATTCTAATATTGCACTTTTTGATTGTCCATCAACATATTAATGCTGGTTGGACCAAATGTGTTGTGAGCTACAGAAGCTGTCAAGTGTGAATCAGCCGTCATGGCATCCAGTATCTGTAGCCTACTAGACTATTCAATTTATTTTATTTACATCGACCCGCATTGTGCTGATCCCCAGACTGAACTATCTTTGTTAGAAAAAAGCAGACACGGCACGGCCAGCAATAAAACTAAATCTGTTGAACTGCTTCCACAGAATTAGTTCAACTTGTCATACAGGTTTGGGTTGAATTTCCTTAGAAAACCATTGTTTGGCTTTAGCCTACCAGCTTCAAGTCCGGTGTTGGCCTGGTTAAGAATCTGCACCTAGTAGACTATCTCTTCCATTTGTAAGCGCTTGGGGCCGGGCTAAACCTTGCCTAATTGCTACGCTATCCTAACAACTCTTTCCCACCATAGCTCCCATTTTTGTTCTAATATGATATAATTGCAAGTTGAAACGTAAGCTTTCAAAATTGCCCCTTCCCTGCAGCCTGCAAATCCAACACAGCAGTGATGCCAGTGTTGAGTTAGTTTTACTTCTCAACATGCAACGCCTTGTGATTCTGAAATAACCATAAAAGAAGACATTGATCACTAAAGGAAAATAATTGAAGAACGTAATCCAGAAGTTTACTGATGAATTCACGGCAAGTCAAGGCAAGCTGGACATTGAAGACATAATTTATTGTAAAATTGTACTTACGCATTTACTGTACAATGATGTTAAGAGACAGTAACTAAAAACCTTAGAAAACAGTATTGAAAAACGTAGTCCAAACTATGATAAAAATCGTGATCAAAATTACTACGATTTCGAATGACTCCAATTCCTAGAAAAGTGACGTCACGCACGCACGATTGCGCAAACCGTACGAAACCACGAAACCCAGTATGCGACCACGTGACCGAAATCGACCAATGAAAATACAGCAAAAAAATAATAAGTATGGGTGCATCTGCTCAGTCTAACAGAGCAGTGGGCTTACCAGGCATAGAACCAGTAGTGGGCTTACCAAACTGGATTTAAGGATAGATAGTCAGCGAACTTGTGGGATCTGGCAAATTCGTGAACCAGAATATGCTTGTAGCTGGCTACCATCCTAGAACCGCTAGACTAACGGAATCACCGAAGGTATAGCCAATTTCTGTAAGCAGGTTGTAGTGCGACTGCTTAACAACATGGGTTACTCTCTCTCCTTCTTATGATACAATAGAACTGCGCATTAACTTTTGATTACTGTAATAAAGTTTGTGTATGTTAAAGTATATTGTAAATCCCTGTTATAGCAAATATCGCAGTGCTTAAAGTTACACTAATAAAACCATGAGTGAATACAATCTTGTTGTGATAAACTGAGCGATGTCGAGCTAGACCGGCGGGTCCAGGTTTCTTAATTGTTAACTTGGATGTGCCATGGACATTCCTATGGACCAGTGCTCTTGCGGAATTGTCCTAAATGTGTGGTGATTCGCTTCATTTAGGAGTGGACTGCCACACCAGGTTATTTTGCAAAAACAAGCAAGTAAATCTTAAAAACAAGCCCATAAAGAGTAATTCAACCGAAAAACAAGCCTGAAATGCGTTTGGTAGGAAAAATAAACAAAACAAAAAAACAGAAGGTAAATAAAAACAAAAGCATGGAGACAAATCTGAAAAAACAAGCCCAAAATTAGAAAATCTACACAAAAACAGACCCAAATTATGTTTAGCGATAAATTGAAATGGCAGAATTGCCATAATATTTGAAAAAAACAATCTGCAAAAAACAAGCAACTAGTAAGTCTTCAAAAATCCAAAACTCCACAAAAAAAACAAGCCCAAATTTGCAAGAAAACCGCAAGGCTGGCAACACTGCTACCCTCCCCTGATTTGTTCCTACTTTGCAGCAGAGGTGGCCATGGATCTGGAGTCAATCCAGCAGGATTCTGCGTTTTTCTTTCGGATCCGGAGTCAAAAATTTGTGAAAAAACGGACCCAGAGTTACTTTTCAATTTCGGCAGTAACAGGGGTTTACGTTGTCATTTGTCAAGTAAAAACATGGGTAAATTTTGGTTGGATCGATGGTAGCCGGAATATGAACAAGAGTCAGATTGTCAAATGTGAGAACTTTCCAGATCCAGACTCACATTTTGGAACACGAGTGGAGTCAGAAAAAATGACTCTGGCCACCTCTGCTTCACAGGCAGCCAGCTGCTTATCGTGCAAAAACCTGAGAGCGAATATTACATCATAGAGCGGTTTATTGGGACCATTGCGGAATGGTCTGAATGTTGCGCAATGTGCACTACTTGATGCAGTCGTCGTTGGAGGACTGCGAGTCGCAAGGATCAGTACAGAGAATTTGTAATAATTAATCAGAGACCAAGTAGCAACTTGGGTTTTCGAATGCTCCAGGCAGGAAACTCGTGTAATGGTTTCTATGAGAAAATATTGCCAATATACTGTATATTGGCGGAATTTTGCCGGTATACTTTGGCATCATCACAAAATTCATTAGTCAATTTCTAGTCTTAATAGAAAATATGGTTTTATGCGGAAAAGTAATATCAAAAGCTCCCCTTCTGCAACAGGCCCCTTTTTTCCAGCCTAGAGTAGATGTACTACTGCCTGCAGCCATAGTCTACTGTAGCCTTATGCAATGCAAAATCAGTACAGTTGATCTCTAGTTATCACAAGCCAACAGAGTAGCCTAGTTGTCTTGATATAGCATAAAAATACCTTTTATCGATCCCATATCAAACACACGCGTGAGATTTTCATGAGTTTTTACACCATGCCGTACAAATATATAATGCATCTAGGTCACACTTGAAGAAAAATTGTGAGATTTTCACGACCTATCCTTTGACTATCAAGACACAAGGGTGACACAGCTGAATCTGATAGCAAGGTGTTTTACTAGGAAATCGATTTTGCATCGTGATGCATACTCAGTCCAGTAAATTGCGAACAAAATCGCACACGCAAAATGATGAAATAGATAAAAAAAAAAACTTAGACAAAGTATTCAGACAGCATTGCAAGCACATCATGCTATGCCCATAAAGCTGCTATCACCAAAGCCCAAAAGCATTTAACGCTAATTACATGGCAAATAATAGCAGGCAGCCATATGAATGAGCCACCCACCATTGCTCAACAAAAGTGGCCAGTAGCGTGCAGTAAAAAACTCTTGTCCAGTGCTAAAAGGGGTCTGTCAGGTACAATCTCTGTTTCAATCATTAAGTGGTTCCATCGATCTATCATTAATTCAATTTAACTTTTGTTCCATTCAGTACTGTACAATTCCAACACTTCTTGAAAGCTGTGTTAGCAAAGAGTGCCTTTCCATCTCCATTTTGTTTAGAATTAAAACTTCCAGATTTAGCCGTTGAGCTTTTAAGGAACCAACCTGTCATGCACTGCTATGAGAAATGCACAAAAGGTTAGTGGGCTCAGCCAAAACAAAATGTTTTATCAAAAGCAGAGGTGATAACAAAAATTTCATCACTTTTCCATGCAACATCACGGACCATACAACAGCCACCAATATCTAAGTTTTTAACTTGCTCTCATTTTGCTATTTCTGATGCTATTTCTAAACCACCACCACTCACTCCACATGCACATCTTACATGCTGAACAGCAATCATGCCTGGTTTGTCACGCTTGGAAGGCTTGTCACACACGTCCTGCCTAAAAATCTTCATCTCATGTCACACACAATCTCTCATCGACCATTGCCCCAGTTTTCCAACTGGCAGTGGCAGTGATGCTAGTGGATAGATTTTGTTATTGAAGTGGAAGTTGACCTATTGCTTTAAATTTGTATTATGTTTACTGTTGATTGTTTTCTTCATTCTGTTAGCCTAAAAGCAGGCCTACAAAATTTCCATCAGCCTAAAATTTATGAAAAACCTTGTTAGAGCATACAGTAGCTTGACTTGGGCTTTAGATGGGAATAAAATAGACAGCCATCGCGAGGTTGCTTGGACTACTGCACAGGTTTTACCAGTGATGTTATGATAAACAAGTCAGTCTATGCTCTGCAAGCGACACAGCACCGTGTTTACAGGGACACCCTGCAAATACCACAAGATTACTAAGATCGCCAAGACAAGATTACTAAGACAGGATCACTAAGATTCATTGCTAAGAACACGAAGGTTACTAAGATCGCTAAGATTACTAAAATCTTAGCATCTAGCAATCTTAGTAATCTTAGTAATTTAGTGATCTTAGTGATTTTAGGGATCTTCTTGTTTACAGTTGTGGTGCCTGGTTTCCATCACCTGGTGTTTTCCACCTGAAACAAACCCACATATTGCATAACCTCCTATAGGAGTGACGGTGCAGTAAGATTGCAGTAATGTAGACTAAAGCAATCTACATGCCCTTCATTCTCTCATAGTGATTCGTATTTTATGCGACACTCTAACTTCTAAGGCAATTGCTCAATTGCCGTCTTGAACACCGGTGACCAAGCTACTGTACATGCTTCAAAAAACAAATAGTGCTAAGAAATTACAGTGAAATTTCTGCTCAAGTCATCAGTGACGATGACACTTTAAGCACTGATTCTGTGGAATAAAACATAGGCCTATTTTTCTTCCCTCGATGCTTCATTCACAAAGTATACCTTTCATCCGAACTGTTAGCAAGAAGCAGTGATTCCAGGTTATTTTGCAAAAACAAGCAAGTAAATTTGAAAAACAAGACAAACATCGGTAATTTAACCCAAAAAGAAGCCCAAATGCGTTGGCAGGAAAATTCAACAAAACGAAAAATCAGCAAGAAAATCAAATAAAAAATCAGGGTGGCAAATCCGAACAAACAAGCCCAAAATGAGCATATTTTCACAAAAACACGCCAAATATGCCTTTAGCAGTACATTGAAACAGCAAAAGTGCCATAAAATGAAAAAAGCAATCCGCAAAGCAGAAATCTGCAAAAAACAAGCCCAAAAAACAAGCAAATTTCAATTAAAACAAGCCCAAAAACAAGCAACCCGCAAGTCTTCAAAAAAAACGCAACTCCACAAAAAAACAAGCCCAAATTCGCGGGATATCCGCAAGGTTGGCAACACTGCAACACAGAGCTACTGGAGGTCATGTGACTACATTCAGGTCTCCGGGTCGGTTGCGTCACACGAAGCGAAAGCAAAACTGAAAATTGCATGCCTTAATTCCAATAGCAATTTTGCAGTGTTTACGGAAAGTAAATTTACCGGTACCCAAAAATAAAAAATTTCGCTATTTTGCAAGCGTGTTTCCCGTTCCGCATGCGTGTTTACCCAACTTTTTTTACGGAATTCAATAACAAAACCAAACACCTTTGAAAGGCTCTTTTGGGAGAACTGACTTTATTGTAAAAAACCTTTGACAACGAAGTTTTACGAGGAGTTTATGTTTTTTATTTTTCTTTGTGTTTATGATTTAAAACTTCATTCAAAATTTTGAAGTGATCAGGTTTTATTCACTGGCATGCACTGCATGCTTTGCATTCACTGACGCTACGCCCCTGTTTTAGTATATCAGTAGATTCGATACCAGATGTTTCCAATATCGATCAACTCACCGTAGTTGCAAGGTATGTTTCTTCTCTTGATGGAATGACAGTTGAACGATTTTAGCGTTATTGAACTAGAGAATCATACTGGTCAAGGAATGGCTGAAGTGATACTGAAATTCTTCGAAAAACTTCATATAGATTTTAGCAAATGTAGAGGTCAGACTTACGATAATGCAGCCAATATGGCCGGAAAGTATGATGGAGTTCAACTGAAAATTCTAGATGAGAACAAGTTTGCAAAATTTATTCCTTGCGCTGCACATTCACTAAACCTAGTTGACTCTTGTTTGGATGCAGTAAAGTTTTTTGGCGTCGTCAATGAACTTTTCTGCTTTTTCTCTGTCTCTACAAAACGGTGGACAGTGCTAAAAAACGTCTTGCCACTAAAGTCTTTTGTAGCTCGTTTCTTGGCTATAGAAAGAGTAACAAAAGAGTCAGAAAAGTTATAGTGTATTATTCTATACCGTTTTTCTAACTATCCGTTTTTTAGTTCTAAAAAGACCCCTCTTCACCTTCATCTTACACAGACAGCGTCAAAGACAGCACAGCAATCAACAATACCTGCAATTTACAAGTATTGGGATCACTGATACAATTTTAAACAGAGCTGTTTTATTCTTATTTTACCAACGGTAATATACATTGTTACACAAATGGCGTTCTCTACTCAAACTGCGCCATTACACCACTCACTCAACTGCATTCACTAATCTCACTGTGCAGTTGTAAAACAACTAGACCAATTTAAAACAAAGCTTAACATTTTCTCTTTCTTTTGGTGTTCATGCTAACGTTTCTGTTTAATTCAGGCCTTCTTTTCCACAGCCTTCATGAACGCAACCTTTGAGTTTCGCAATCTCTACTTCAGGCTTGCCTTCAAACGTTACTTCAAGCCTCATTCCTAATGCAACTTCAGTATTGTTTCCGGAATTACATTATTGCGACAGCACGTTTTGTTTTTTATTTGTTTTGCCCAAGGGAATCTGTTTCACCAGGCACCTCCTTTGTCACGTATGACAAGATACCTCCAACCGAGCCCTCCCCATCACGAGATCAAGGGGCATGCCTCAGTACAACAGGTATCTTATCAATACAGCAAAATCGCAATTTCGAATCTGATATCTCCTCAAATTTCACTGGCTTATATAGCAACTTAGTTCTAACACGTCATAAAAGAAAATACACAGCGCTCTTACACAACAGTTTGTTCATCGTCTAGTTTTGTGTTGTTTCAACGCTCTTGCGCAACAGTTTGTTCATCGGCTATTTCTGTCTTGTTTACCACATGATTTCATTTAAACAGTATGAACAATGTGTTTTTTTCTTAATTTCAGTCATTACACAACTTCTTGCACTTGCTTATTGCTGCAAAACAACGATCTGCAATTTGCTCTGCAAACAGTGGTCTGCATTTACATTGCACACAAACTTTTACAATAAAATACACTCACAAAACATCTGTAGTAAGAAAACATTTCAAACATTACAGTACTTTAACATTTTATCAATATTTTTACGGATTAACGCAACATTGGCAAGGAAATTTTATTACAATTTTTATGGTTTTTTTAAAGCCGCAGGATTATTCACACTTTCAGTGTGTATTGCTGGAATCTGGCCTTTTTCTGTTTCACGGCTTCTGCTGAATAATGTTTGCTGAAATTCTTGTTCTTGCAGACAATTTACAACATCAGCTCGTTGCACACTTCGTAATATTTCACTATATGTTAATGTACAGTAATTAACTTGGTCATCCCAGTGGTGCAATGCTTTGCCCACTAGTTCTGGTGCTTCTCGTGCTTTTCTGATGAACATGCTTCCCTGTCGTACAGATATTTTGCTTTTGTAAACCGTTTGCTTTTCAGGGACATCTATACGTATTTCAACATCCTGTCCTTCTTTGGCATTTAAAGTCAGCCAGTTCAATAGTAATCTCGTTACTGTTTTTGATTCCATTTCTGCAAGTGATTGCGTAATCTCAGCGTCATTTCTGATCTCGTATTTCCGTAGAACTCTTCTCTTACTGCTTTTCAGGCATATTCTTTCTGTCATTCCCACTCATAAATGTAACATTCTAAATATCTAGTTCTGGCTTTTACTCTTAACTACATCGTTTTCGGTTTTCATTATTAAATTGGAAGTTTCTTTGTTTTTGTAGGTAATGTTACTCAAATCTACCATGTCTCTTATCCATTCCATTGCTGTTTGATAGTTTCGCAATTGAAATTCTTGTTTTCGAAATTTCTCAACTTCCTAAAATATGTTGTGTTATCCTTGACATACCATATACGAATCATACAATTTACTCATCTTAATATTCACACCATAACTTCTATCTATAAACAACAATGCAACACATTACTAATACATATACAATACATTTCAACATTATCTCATGTTTTTATCAGCTTGTGTCCAATCAGCAACTTGCACCGTCTGTTTCTTCAATGTTGATTCACTGCTAATTTCGTCGTTTTCTGGGCTAAACATGTTATGGTCACTTGTTACCATAACAAGTCGAAAGTTTTGCAACATTTATCTGACACCAGATGCAGTAGCGGACACAGGCTAATTTGGTGGGGGGATGCGACAACGATTTGCAATGAACCCAATGCTTCACAGGACCATATTGCGTAAATTAAATTTCGCATGCGTACATTTGCGAGGAAACAAATCTAAGCTTGGTTTAGAAGAAGCTTGATTGATGAAACTGGTCAAACTTTAACACTGCACCGCTACGGAACCAACAAGCACTGTGGCAGATAGCAACGATCTGACGTAGCCACTGGAGTCGGCCGCGCTGGTACATCGAGGACTCGAGATAAACAGTTCACGTGACGACATGATACTTATTCCTACTGCAGGTCACGTTTGTTGCATCACAATTACCGGTGGCAGTAGCCAGCGTAGTGCGGTGGTGCTGTTTGACTTGTATGCAGCAGCAAGTGAGCGTAGTCACTTGGATACGGTTTAGATTAGTACTCTTCAAATGGGGAACCTTATAGGTTTTAATTGTCGTTTGAAATAGTCTGCAACACCCATAGTAATTTGTGTATAACATTTGTTATTACAGGTAATTTTGATGAAATAAGAACAAGAAGCGGGTTGATTCTGTTTATTTTGCAACCGAAATTAAGAGAACGGAAAGAAACAAACAATTTGTAATGAGTGAAAGCACGGAAGTAACGAAAAAACGAAAGCGAGAAAGCACGATCATTCATGGGCGTCCGCAGAAATTTTTTCAAGGGAGGCAACTTCGACATTTTGTTTATCATTTTCAAATTGCTGACGATCAGTGTTCCCTCTAAGATAATTTTACACTGAGCAAATATTTGTTTTAGTGAGCATGATTATTTTAGGGCTGAGTAAGTGGAGTTTTCAATGAATTACAAACTTTGTGAATTACGGTATAAAATAAAGATATAATCTTAGTAAAATACGAACAAAATACATGTTTCATTCAAATAGCTTCTTGTTTGCGTGCTTTTCCACTGCTTTGAAATGTTGCAAGTGCACGAGAATCAGATTTCACTGCGCAACAGTTCTGGTGGTCCTGAGTATTTGCGCCCCTTAGAGAGAACATTGTTGACGATGCAATGCAAATGGACATTCACAAAACGCTTTATTCTTTCTACACTACAAAGAAAATGCCCCATGTTACGGTAACAATCACAAAAAACGCTTCGTTGGCAACAATAGCCAGGTATATTAGTATTACGATACGACAATTTACACAGTAGGCTATCTGCAGAAATTCAACGCAAGTAAGCATTGCCATGATCTGTAAAGAGAGGCATGGGATTGCCATGGTTTTCGACGAAATCACAAATTATGACTTTACTTTACTCAGAAAGCAAGGCCGCAGCCAGCTGATATATTCAACTGAACTAACAACTGAACATGTTTTTGAAAATTTTGAACATGTTTTTGAAAAAGGGAATTGCCCGGTTGCTCTCCCCCTGATTGCGAGATCAGCTAACAAGACTTGTCAGAATAGCTTAGAAACAGGAGCTGCAAACGTCTGGGATCTCGTCCAAAGCGATCAATAAAACCATGCTTGCCTTTGGTATCTTTTTCACAGTGAACGCTCATCATACACAAACCGGACAGTTAAGTAGACCTGTATGTTGACACGACCACGGACAACTTACTAGAATTAGAACACCATGCAGGTTTTGCAAAATTGACCAGATGCATTATGAAAACTCGCCACAGAAAATTTAGCTTTGCATTCAGTATTCACTCAGATATCAGAACTAAACCTTAACGATTAAGAGGTATTCCCACAAGCCTGCATAGATGCATTCTAACAAGCCACGTAATTTTATACTGCATGAAAAGAAGCCTGCAGAGCGTAGTTTGACACTCAAGCACATCGGTCACACTCGCACTAATAATGAATGTTTCAAATTTGTGGAAGCACTGCAATAGACTTACTCATGCTTCTTTTCAGAAAGAATAAATGTACGTGACTTACCGCTATCAGCTTGGCACTGTCTCGCTGCATTACCTGCCAAGACGTGTGCGTTCAACAGTCTCATGCAACAAAACGCCTGCTACCGTAATATAAAGTGAACTTTTGAAGATTTGTTGCCATGTTATTGTTACGCAATAAAGACCAACAGTAGAATAATCCGCTCGCGACTTTTGCAACCGCCTCCGCAGGCAGAGGGGGCACGATTGAACTGCAAGCTCATCACTGCGTAACCTATAACTGTGAACCTGAATCTTGTGCAGTGTGAGTTTCATGCCGGCAAAACAACTATTATTGCAAGAATCAAATCAATTAATCAGAATTAAGATGCCGACTTCAGTTTTTTTCCAAAAATATTTGGTTCTTAATCCCAATTTCCAGGGTTTTATATCAGGTTCCACAAACTAAAGCCAGCTCATCTAATGAAACGAAGAAACGTTTTTACTAATTGTTAGCATAAGTTA
>Ga0210059_1003565_pt1 | contig 24957 bp, 15 predicted proteins | sample Ectturendosymbi2_FD_188042 | JGI IMG/M metagenome (GOLD analysis project Ga0210059, IMG submission 188042) | Ecteinascidia turbinata endosymbiont from Florida, USA - Sample 2 (SPAdes) (version 2) | ecosystem: Host-associated > Tunicates > Ascidians > Unclassified | place: Key West, Florida... | reverse complement strand
ACCTTCCGGTTCCTTCAATGCCCTGGCGTCCTTGCACTGATTTGTGTTTTTTCTAGCTGAATATTAATTATCACCAAATAAAATCAACTCAACTCAACTCACCCCCCCGAAATCTACATGTTGCAAAGGACTGAAGTTCGAAACAATTACATTTGTTAAAAACAGCAGCGCAACCACATTTGTACAGGCTGTATTTTATGTCCTGATTATTTTGTATGAACTTCAAGGGCGGACGGGAATGCTGGTAGGGTTTTATAGGTTTAACGTTAAACAAATGGAACAGGTCTGGTCACCAACGCAAAGTTCAGACATGAAAAGAGCACAGCGCAGTAAACCAGCAACAACATCAAAGTATTTCATCGCAATCAGATTTTCAAACAACCACACCGATCACAGCAGCATACTTTCGAAATTTGTGGTGGTACGGTCCAAGCACAACCCATCCGCAGAACAGGAACCCGAGGTAGAGGATTGAGGCGCAAACCATAAACTTCAGCACGTAGGGAAGCGAGCGTTTCAGCGTCAGAACAAGAATCTGAAAACGACCGCAAATATCTAAAAACGACCACAAACTGCTCGTTTGCCGCTGCATAAAAACAAAGCGACTCTTGCAGGGACAAAACGATCAGCTTGTTTTGTGACTCATGCTGCGCATGGAGTGCAACAACTGTACGTCGGAATTTCACTTTCTTTTATGTGTGTTCAGTGGATCCATAAACGGAGAATAAAACACTCTTTGCAGCGGTCGAACTTGGGACCATTATTTGCCATGAGGCGCACTTTACTTACAACAAACTATTCTGATGACTTTGCACGAAATTATAACTGGCAAGAGAAAAGATTTCGGAGATGTGGCGCAACGCAAATCTTTTAAGCACTCAGTGCAACCCCGTCTTACATCAATTGCCAGGTTATAAGTTGAGTGCAATGGTTGGAGTCGTTGTCTTTACATTGTAAGACATCCACATTTCAAGTGGCATGAATCGCCGTGCCTTTTCAGACGTAAATGAAATTTCAAACTTCTTGGAAGCAACAGATACTGGGATTAAGAAAGATCCACCTGCCATGCTCTGCTCTCATAACTTTCATTTTGGAAGTAATTCATCAAGTGGCATGCCTCTTAACAAACAAGTGAATCTACCGAAAAATACCAGTAAAATCAAAAATTTGTTGTCATCTTTTCCAGGCTTGGCCATCGTCATTATGGCCAAAAACCGAACCGTGATGACGCAGACAGGAAACTGACGACGGATGTACTAGCTTGTATGGCACACTCACGTTGTATTGGTGAAAAAAACCAACGTATCTCAAGACGCCAACCCAGACGCATAGTGAGCCAACGCCGAGAAATAGACTGCATGAGTCGTAGTTCGAAATCCCACTCCACTGCAAACAGACAGTATTCTTGAAATGATCAAAAACAAAAACAATCTTTAAAATATTGCATACATCAGTTTATTAAACCGACTGTTTACCACGAACGAGCACTGCTGGTTTGTGGTCTAAATGTGATGCCGCTTTCATTTTCACATTCGTATTTATTTTAGGTTCTGTTTTCATCACATTTCCACTTAACGCAAGGATTTTTAATCGTTAAGAAGACAGTCTTATCTTTCTGGAACAATCACTCGACCATGCAACATACCTTCTTCCGACCAATACCATAGCGTTTCAGTCATAAACTGAACCTTTTTCGCTTTGAGCAGAAAAAAACTCACAAGAACATTTTTGTTCGTGATATTACTTGGTTAATGCGGCCGCAACAATGTGTTTCCAAATGAAGTGTGAGTCAAACCGATACACATACTTAGATCGGATATAACCAAGCAGGCGGTCAACACCAACACCAAACATTTGGCTTTTGATTATACATTTTGCTGTGCGATCCGATATAATTATTTTGACATTTACGTTTCAAATTCAATCCAAACTCCTCCTAAGCCCAACGACAAGAAAACAAATGTCGTTTTCGGCAAAAACAAAACAGCATTTGATTTAAAACAAACTATAAAAAAACGCCACGAACTGCATGTGAAGAAACCTCAACCAACTATTTGCCGCTGCACCACATACCTCCACGTCCGTTTTCACTTTCAAAATTGTCCCAGTGATTGTTAGACAATCACTCACTATAATTAGAAGGTACCAGCCATTGAAGAAATCCATTTGGTCCCACCATGGCAATTCTTCAGAGTATTTTTGCTTGTAAAACTTTTCAAACAACTGAAAATTGAATTGCAACGAAGTTTAACGCAACCACACTTGTTCACCACTTTACCTAAAATTGGCAATTCAAAATAACTTTTTCCGAAGTAACCAAATCGACTCCGGAATGCCGAACCCTACCAAGGCCTCCTAAATAATCACTAAACGTGTTTTCTAGGAGGCTTTGACCCTACGCGGTACTTTTCGGCTTCCAGCAGTGCAGCAAACCCGGCATGAAAATCTTGTTTTTATTTTAATTACAAGTGGGGCTCCGTGCATGGTCCGTATCAAGCGCATGAGTCAAAGAACGCAAGCTCACAAAACTGTTGAGTCATAAGACATCATAGAGTATAAATGTTGAGTCATAACACATCACTGGGCAGGTGTTACTTTGTAGCACTAGTGTGGCAAAACCTCTGCGAGGGAGGATGATCGCTTTCAGAAGAAAACTAGGTACGTGTTAGAAAACTAGGTAAAAGTTTAAGCGGCCATGCATATGTAATTAACAATATCATTTATGGCGGCCGTGCACTAATAAAAACTCTGTCTACTGTATGAGGATACTTACAAAGGCGGCTAAACAGACGTGTGGAAGTAGGCTAGGCTCAGTGTGTGGAAGCAGAATAGAACCAATGCAAAAATAAAAATATCTTGAACTTACTGGCGGACGTCATTCATAAAAACAGACGTAATGCGGCCGGCAATAGCAATCTGCTGTAGATGAACAAACACTGAAACAACACACCGGCAACTACTGCATTCGGCCATCGTCATGAAAAAGCGTTACATATTGGTCGAGGAAAAAGGAGATTGTAAAAACTAGATGAAAACGCTCATCGTTGAACAAAAGCGTACAGTTTGTTTCTGATCAAAGTATCACGTGTCTCTACGAAGAGTTACCTTGATGCTGATGAACACTTACATATTACGGGATGTAATACAATAGGCGCTACAAAAGGAAATCCGAAGGCGTTTTATACCAGACTACGTGTACGTGTTCCACAGCTACATCGGCATAAAATAGGCAAAAAACAAAGTATTTTTACTGCAATTGAGTGAAGGCAGTTTGTTTGCTGCACAATAAAGTGACAAGCGTTTTCACTTGTCTCTGAATGTCGCTGTCATTTTTCAGGGAAGCATCAAGTAATGTTTCGAGATATTTAAATCGTTCAGTAAACTTAACACCTGCGCCACACAACCGGAGCATCACGCTGTTTGATATTTTCTACCGAGATTCGGTCAAACCAACAAAAACAAATCAAAGCACAGCTTAATTGCATTGCAGTATTTTAAGGCTTTCTAACTGCTTGCCAGTCAAACAAGTCTGCAACGTAGCAGTTGACCAAAAAGACCTCGCCGATGTTGTTAAGACGGCAAGTATACAGAGATGCTCCAAAACCAATTGCTTTGACAAAGGCACCCGTTCAGCATCACTGCACAGTCGACGTAGAGTCTCAACTGTTGACTTCAGGCATCGCGCAATTTCTGTTTCCTTCAGTTACAGCATGCAATGTAAACGAGCGACACACAACGCGGAATTAACATTTGCCTTTTTCTTCGTTTTGTGCCACACGCTTGCGTCGCATGTCATTACCTATTGACAAAACAAAGCGTACGTACTATTTGCATGTGCCAGGCACACGCATATATTCCTTACTAAGGCCTTAGTCTAACATAAACACCGAATCCCATTATCCGGCACAAATTGGCATCTTTGATTCGGTAAGTTGTGGATTGAATATTTCGGATTCGCTATTCTGAAGTGTCCACCCCTTCCTAAAACACCGAACACCCTCTCACTGACGAGCAAGTTTGAAACAAACTGTTGTGAGGAGAATGGAACAAACCACAAAAATGACACAGCGCAATTTAATTTCAGGTGAAACGAGTGTTGATCAATAAGTAGCAACATTAAAATAATGATTTTTAAATCAAAAGGCGGTAAGTTTACCTGTCTAAGTTTCTGTGCTCTCCAGAGAGACCGAGAGCAAAGAAGAATTGATGTGCAGCATATCAGCAAAATTATAACATCCAAAACCAAGGTCATGATCATGTTTATGCCCATCGGTGCGCCAGTTTTAGCGTCGCCACAAGGAGAATGATGAAAAGTCGCTTTAAGATCAATCGTAACTTTGCCACTGTGTGCAGAATTGTCAAAGATCACCTTAACAAAATATATTTTAATTTTGTTTTTGTTTAAATAACAGCCTTACTGACATCAAAATAAGAAACGAATATATGTGACATTTCCAGCATCTGCATGCAACTATTTCACTAAAATTTTCAAGATTGCAGACTGTGATAACCATTCGACACTGCATCGATGAGAAATTTGTAATGGCAGGAACTAGATATCACCTTCACCTTGTCATAAATTTTCAATTGGACACTGTTCTTTTATTTCCTTCACTGCAGCCACAGACACAATGATAAAATGTGCAGACTAAATCTCTTCAGGAATGAGTAAGTTTTAATGTTTCTAAGTGTGCCAGTCAAAAGGTAATTCAGACTTAGCTTTGTGGTTACTGATCAATGCCAGTGGTCACAATCACTCTTCAATCAACAAGAAAGCACCATTTGTAGATACATAGTGTTGTTGATATATGAAAAATTAATGCAGAGCAAAGTTTCATTCATTTTAGTGCAAAAACTTTTCAACATTTTCACCATTTCCCATTTTGAAGTCAAAACAATAATGCCAACAATATGTATGCCGAAAAGCAAAAATGTTGTGAAACCATTTTTTCAAAAGGAAAACAACTAGTTCCACTTCAGAAGGTTTTGATCGAATCAAAAAAACCCTTCAACTTGCCAGCACCAAAGCAGACACTTAAATACTACACTACTGTTTTCCATGAAGTAAAGTAATGAAGAAACATCTGAAAAACTCAGTAATTTTGCAACTGATTTCACTAATGCATATGGGAAGTGCACACTTTTAAAAGCAAAGTGCTTTGCATCATACTTCACCTGCATAACAAACATTCACCATGCATTTGGACCATGACGGCATGCATTCTACTTCTTTAGGGTAAGTGTAACTGCTATATAATTTGAACTTACACTGAAAGAGATGCAACACAACTTTATATTTTAACAATCAGTTGCACAATTTCACTTACAGCAACAGGCACATTATAACAGTCTGCTTTGAGGTGGTTGTGTGGAGAGCCAAGCAGAAATGTCCTCACACCAAAAAGAAGCTGAAATGAGATCAGTCTGCAAAAATATGTATTCTCTGATCAAGGCGAATTAGCTTGGGCTTCCAACATTGTCAGGTCAAAAGATCATGTGCAGTCCAATCCATTATTACAAAAATGTTTAGTGAATAGCAAAGAAACAAAATTATTTAAAGACAATCTCTCTCACTTTCTAAATCTCTTTCTGTATATAAAAAAAACTCTATCTGGCTTGGTTTCAATGCCCTATCTTACTTGCTTAGGAAAATAGCATAGGGTATAAGTCCAATATCTGTATTTACTTTGAAAACATGTTCATGAGTGGAAATAGACCCCTTTAAGTCCCGCGTGCGCCACTTTTCTTGTAAAACTTTGCAATCCTATAACCTGCCAGGCAATTGAGCTAGAGAGCTGTTCAAACCCTCTACGGATTCAGCAAGTCTTGTAGCCAAAATCGAAAAAACAATTTTCTGCTTCGGTGGGGGGTTTTCTGGAGGTGATGTCACAAAGAGGACATGTTTTGTAAAAGTAGGCCACCTTTGGCTGGCCCTGGGCCCCAACCCATTGACCCATTCTTTTGGCTCAAAGTTTTGTTGAAAATTAGGTGAAAATCCACGTCTATAGAGCCCTTGATTGACTTGCTAGCACATCTGTGGCCAATATTATGGGCCAAAAACCCAGTTTTGGGCCTAATTCCTAACTTTTCAGAAAAAGCATAATTTGCCCTTTCAGGCCAAACTTTGGCCAGCCATAACTTGGCAGCAGATAGAGCTAGAGAGCTGTTCAAACCCTGTAATGACTAGTGGCTTCATGTAGTTTAGAATAAAAAAAACATTTTTTTAATTTGGATGGGGGGTTTTGGGCCAATGGGCTCATGATGGGGTTCTGTTTTTTGGTTAATTATATGACGTCATCATTCGATCCCACGCGCCAATATTGTGGCTCGCAGTATTTTTGGATTCTAGGCTAAAATACGCGTTTTTAGAGCCCTTGATCAAGTTTCTGGCGTTTCTGGTTCAAAAGTTATACCAAAAATATTCCAAATATGTCAGGAATTACCCAAGGACGTTCAGGGGATTTCCCATATTAATATTCTACCATTTTTTCTATAACTCATCAACCAGAAATGCTAAAAAGTCCATCAAACCCTTTTAAAACCTCGTATTATAGCCTAGAATGCATTTAAATCTCGCGCGGTTTCGTGTCACTGATTCTGCTCAATTCACGCACTCCCACGGGCCATTGACGTCACGGATTATTTATAGAAACCTGTCAAAACAACCTGTGGTTTTGTAAACATAGCCAAAAAGGCCGAAATCGCACAGCGAAAAGTTTTTTTTTCAGCCTAAACTACAAGTCTTTCCCCATTCAGACAGGATTTGAACAGCTCTCTAGCTCAATCCGCTGGCGAGTGATAGCCATTTAGAAAAGGGATGTTTTCCAGACCAGACTGGGGTTTGTGGGTGCTGAAATTTTCACCAATTTTTGGTGTTTCGTCCATAATTTTGGCTACAGATATGCTAGAAAGTCATTCAAGGACTCTAAAGACACGGATTTTGGCCTAGTTTCCAAAAAAATCTTGAGCCATAATAATGGCCCAATGGGTTGGAGCCCAGGGCCAGGTAAAGGTAGCCAAAAACACTCCCACTTGTGGCGTTCCCCCCCGAAAAACCCCCACCGAAAACAAAAACTTTTTTTTTCGATTTCGACTACAAGACTTGCTGAATCCGTAAAGGGTTTGAACAGCTCTCTAGCTTAATCGCCTGGCGGGTTATAGGATTGCAAAGCTCTGCATGAAACGTGGTTTTCGCAGGACTTAAAGGGTTAAGAAATGAACATCCAACAAAGGTCTATGTCCAACAAAAAATATTGGACTTGGACCTTCAGAAATTCAGCAAGTCCATACAAATAACCACTTCAATGAACAGTATAACAAATTTGCAAGGAAGATGAGAACTTTCTTAAATTGATAAGCCAAGCTTGAGAGGAAACTACAGTGCCCCCCAAAAAATAAATTTTGATACACCACAAACGTAAAGGTTAAACACTGCTATATATGGTGTGTATTCTGCATTGCACATGCTTAGACATTAGTGTAAATCAGGGGTCTCAAACACAGTGCCCACGGGCTGCATATGGCCTATGAGGACATTTTGCACAGCCCATCTTGGTTTTTAGGAATTTTCAAATAATTAAAATCTACGTTATTTAGTGTATTCATTGGTGTTAAAAGCGCTTGCTTCAAACGATCATAGAGACTGCTAGAAATGATTTGCTTATAACTCACGATACCTTTCACAGGTAATAAGATGTAAAAGCTGTTTTTGGTAAGGTTCAGCTACTGCTATTGTTGCGTCAGCATCATAATGCGGCCCTTGGGTAGGCATAATCTGGCCCTCGGGTTACTTTATAAGTCCTCATTTGGCCCTCAGAGCAACTTGAGTTTGAGACCACTGGTGTAAATGTAGGTGTTTGCACATTGTATTGATCAACTTGCATGATTAAAAGATGCTTGTGCAAAAGAATATGTTAACTGCCAATCCAATAACAGATATAAGTCTTGGTTTTGCTTGCAGCTACAAGTACTTGAAGTTGCAAAATGGGTAGGTTTAAAGTTTGTTCACAATGTGTATGTGGCATCACAAGTAGAAAATGAGAAAGCAAAATGTATGATTAAATGCTTCTACTTTAGAGGCTGTTATTTCAAGCTCGCATGTGTTTTTCACCTTGTAACCTTTACCTTCAGTGCAGCATTGCTGGGGTTTGCTTTGGCACACAAGCAAATTTTTAGTCATAGCAATCAAGACAGATAGAGTTACCCGGGAAAATTGAATTTGTACTTGGTTCCATTCCGCAGCAACACAGACTGATTTGATTGAGAATCTTCGTCTTTTGACCATGGTTTGATTGGCATGCATATCCTTCCACAAAAATAAAGCATGTCAAGAGCAGTAAAATGGCACCCTTTTATTAGGTATTGTTCACGACATACCTCTGTTTAGAGTGTGGATCAAATTCAAACGTGTGACCTATGCGAAGCTCAATGTGAGAGAATTCCCAAATGCATAAGCACAGATGATGTTCTTCTGATGAGTTAGTTTTGCAATCATCAGGTTGTCCATAGAAATCAGTGTAGTCATATATTCCAAGTGACTCATTCCTTAGTTGAAGCACCTTTATGGATTAAACCACACTAAAGTAAAATAACTTATTGCCATTGTACAGTGTGCCTGAAACTGAGGATAACAAACAATATTTTTAAAACTGTAAACAAATCACATACTTTATGGTAGTTTGAACCTGGCAAGGCAAAATCGGAATTTTTGTGAAATAACATAATCATGTATGATAAAGAAATCGTACCATTTCAACAGGAATTCCTAATTTAGGAGTGTAATGTAAGAAATTATCCAACTGGACATCCGGAGTCAGAGTCAGATTTTTTTGTCCGGCTCCGACTGTTGTTAGGAATCCGACTCTACCCAAAAACCTCGACTCCTTACAACTCCACAAACCTGATAGAATCTCCATTTCATAACTTAAAATGGGAATGTTTAACACTTTTGGTGCCGGGCCATGTATATATACGTGAGGAGAAAACTTACACAGGTTACTGGGCCCCGTATATACATTATTAACAAAAATCCCCGTTTCATGGCCCTGGGAGCCAAACCAACCAGCCATTTTTGTGACTCAAGTTTTTTTTGGTAACAAGGTTATCATTCAAATCTTTAGAGGCCTTGATTGGCTCTCTGGCATATCTGGAGCTGAAATTGTGACTCAGAAACCAAAAATAGGATGTAAATTCAAATCCCACAAAAGGCAACCTTGGTCATTTTGGTTAAAAGCGACAACTCACCAGCCGATTAGAGCTAGAGAGCTGTTCAAACCCTCTAAAGATCAGGAAAATCTTGTAGTTTACAACGAAAAACAATTTTTTAGTTTTGGGTTTGGGGTTTTTGGTCAATAACGTCATGATTGGGGTAGGTTTTGTGTTTTTTTCTGATGATGTCATCGGTTGATCCAATGAGCCAATTTTTTGGCTCAAAGCTTTACTGGATTCTAGGATATAATGAGTCTTTAGAGCCCTTGATCAACTTTCTAATGTTTCTGAGGCCAAAGTAATGCCAAATATTTCTGGGATCCCCTAGGGGGTTAGCAGGGATTCCCCTAATTAATTTGCAGTACTTTGGCCATAATTTTGGAACCAGAAATGCTAGAAAGTCCATCAAACCCTCTAAAGACTTGTATTGTAGCCTAGTTTCCAATAAAATCTCGAGTCAAAAAATGGCTTTTGGCGTTGCCGTCCACAGCCCGATGACGTCATCCTAATGTAAACAAAATATGCATAAACATACTGCCATCATGTAAAAAGAACGACATCCAAAACTAAAATAATTTATTTTCATTGTAAACTACAAGACTTTCCCCCTCTAATTCAATCGGCTGGCGAGTTATGGCCTGGGGTGGAATGCACCTCAAGTAAGCATTATGGATGTAGAATTTTTACCAATTTTTGGTTTTTGAACGTAGAGGGTTTGAACAGCTCCCTAGCTCAATCGGCTAGCAAGTAATAGTGTTGCAAAGCTCTGCCACTAGTGGCTCTTGTGGTCCTTAAAGGTAAACAACCCGATACCAGTGGATATCGTTTTTGGGAAACCACCCGGTACTGAAAGTGTTAAGAGTAAATGGATGAAAGTTAACCTAGGAAAGACAAAAATGATGTTTAGCAGATCAGGAAGAGAGATGGCAACAAGTTAGATAGATCCTGTGATGGTTTCGATGCCCGCGGTTGCCTGCAGTGATTACTCCACTTATTGATTAATTATGTGCCGCGTCGAATTGCATTGCTTTGCCTGGTCATTTGTATCGCATGTCGGTATCAGATCGTGTTTAGTTTTGTACAAGGCGGTTGTTGTGTTATGCTGCAAATGTCGATGTGTGCTGGTGTTCTTAGTTGAATAAAGCCTGGTGAAAGGTTTCGTTTGCTGATAGGCATTCTCGTGACAATTTATTCAACTGAGATAAGGACAAACAACTGCATCGTCCTCGAGAGTTGTGTGTCGAAGCAGGAGCACCTGATGCTGGCCGCATATTTGCATTCTGGTTAAGGACTGCAGAAGACTTTATTGACAGTTTGAGGGTATTACGCAGAGACAGTGACCCAGAAGTTAATAAGAAGTGTATCATAATCAACTGTCTTTCACCTAGTGTCTGTCCTTGTGTTGAAGATGCAGCTGACTATGAAGACGTACTGCAAATTTTTAAGTCTCTTTATGTCAAACAGAAAAACAATGTTCATGCGAGGCACCTTCTCAAAAGTAGACACCAGTTACAAGGTGAAACTGTGTCCGAGTATTTGCAAGTTCTTAAAACTCTTGCGAAGGATTGCACATTCTCTGAAGTTACAGCTGCTACGTATCGTGAAGTATTGACTCGAGACGCATTAATTAATGGTTTATTGTCGGCGTCCATACGTCTGAGACTTCTCGAGAAAGCAGAGATAACTTTGGTGCAAGCTTTCGAATTAGCTGAGAGCCTAGACAGAGCTCAACGCCAAGCTTTGTCTATGGGACAGTCACCGACTCAACTTTTGTCTTCGGCCGCCTTCGACCTGAAACGTGATTTTCATGGTGAGCGTCCAAAAGTATCGTTTAACTATCCGACTGATTGCAACCTGAACCATTCTCCGCCTTCATGTCCTTCTACCACTGTCACACAGAGATGTGTGAATAAAGAGATGGCTAAGATGTCAGGTAAAAGGTGTTCTTTTTGTGGTGGACTATTTCATCCGCGATACTCTTGTCCTCCTCATGATGCTACCTGTTTCAGTTGTGGCAAACCAGGACATTTCGCACATGTGTGTCAGTCGAAAACAGGTTCTAAATCTGCGCCTTCTAAGGCTGTCATTTCTGTCTCATCGATCGAAAAAACGTTATCTTGCTAGTACTCCCTCTAGTCTTAAACCTGCTGTGGTTGACAGCCTATTAGATGACTTTCCGGTTCATATCTTGGTGGACTCGGGCCCTTCTGAAAATTTTGTCGACTTCAAAATCTTCCAGAAATTGCACGTAGCTATTAACGGATTGCCTAATTCAATCGGCATGGCATCTTCTGAGGTATCGATTCCTACCTGTGGCATTGTTGTAGCTACACTTTCTTTCCACAATCGTACTTACCCAACCACGACCTTCAGTGTTATCAAGAACCTTTGTTCCAATGTGATTGTTGGCCAGGAGTTTCTTAAGCTGCATTCATTCGTAACCTTTGTGATGAATGGCCCTGAAGATTCTCTGACAATTCCACCCTTGAAACCCCAACAACTATCTGTAGCCGCAGCCAGACTGGACCCACCTCGCTTGAGTTTCTCCTTCCTGAATGTACTCCGATAGCTTCCCGCTTGAGGAAATACACACCCGAGGATGCCAAGTTCATCGAATCTGAAATTCAATGACTGCTAGTGGCCAACATAATCGAGCCTGCTCGATCACCATGGCAAGCACAGGTTCTTGTTGGGCACCAAGGTCCGAAAAAGAGGTTAGTGATTGATTATTCAATGACTATAAATCGATTCACATTGTTAGACGCCTATCCGCTGCCACACATAGAAGAAATGGTAAACAAAGTAGTGCAAGCCAATTACTACAGTTCCCTTGATTTACGATCCGCTTTACCATCAGACTCCCCTGTTAGAAGAAGAAAGGTTTTACACGGCTTTTGAAGCGGGAGGTGAACTTTACCAATACAAACAACTCCCATTCGGCGTTACAAACGGTGTCTCCGCGTTTCAACATTCTATTGATTGCTCCATCAAAAGGTATCAGCTTCAGAAAGTATATGCATACCTTGACGACATGACCATCAATGGCGAAACGATAGAGGAGCACGAACTAAATCTCAAATGCTTACTTGATGCTGCGGCTGAATGTAACCTTACTTGAAACAAAGAAAAATAAAAAATTCGCATGACTTCGCTCAGGATGCTTGGTTATCTCGTTTTGTAACAAAATTTAAAACCCGATCCTGAACGACTCCAAGCGCTGTTCAACCTTCCTATTCCGAGTTCTTCACAAGAGCTCAAACGTGTTTGTGGTATCTTCGCCTACTATGCCAAGTGCATCCCAAATTTTTCACAAAAGACGAGACCTTTATTACAAGCATCTCATTTCCCTATTGGTCCCGAGGCTGAACGTGCTTTCACAGAGTTAAAGAGTGATTTAGGCAAAACCAGCCTAGGCGCTATTCAAACGGGTGTCCCTTTCGTACTTGGAACCGACGCTTCAGATAATGCTATAGCTGCTGTTCGGTCTCAAGGTGGTCAACTTGTGGCGTTCACGTCTCGCACACTTAGCCATTGTGAGAAACGCTACCCTGCCGTTGAAAAAGAAGCGACTGCTGTGATTGAAGCTGTGCGTAAATGGCAACATTTTCTCAAAGGACGTTACTTTACTATTGTCACTGATCAAGAAGCCATTTCGTTCATGTTTGACCAGCGCCACCATGGCAAGATAAAAAAATACTAAAATACTTTGTTGGTGACTGGCACTGGGACAATATAACTTTGATATTCGACATAAACCCAGCGTTGAGCATGTTGCACCTGATACATTTGAGGATGTGTAGCGCGCCTGGAATCTCTCTCCTCGAACTACACAAATCTCTTGGTCACCCAGGTCATGCTCATTTTTATCACTTCGTTCGTCAGCATAATTTACCTTTCTCAAGTGAAGAAACCAAAGCCGTGCGCAAAAATTGTCATACCTGCACTGAAGTAAAACCCCAATTTTTCAAGCCTGAATCTCAAACCTTGATTAAAGCTGTGCGTTCGTGGGATCGTGTAAGTGTCGACTTCAAAGGCCCAGTGTCTGGCCCTCATCCATATCTTCTTCTTGTTGCTGACGAACACTCCCATTTTTCATTTATTTTTCCGTGTAAAAATATGAAGTCATCCACTGTAACGCAATGCTTGTTGTCGCTATTCTGTTTGTTTGGTTTTCCTGGTTGCGTGCACAGTGATAGAGGCGCTCCTTTCGTATCTCGAGAAACTAGGTCCTTCCTCACCATTCGTGGCATCTCCTTCAGTACCTCAGCTCCATACCATCCATAGGGGAACAGCCAGTGCGAACGCTCAAACCAAACTATCTGGTGAACTATAAAACTGTTGCTGCATAGTAAGCATCTTTCCGAAGAACACTGGGAAACGGTTCTGCCAGAAGCTTTCCATGCTGTCCAATCCCTTGTTTGTCTTTCAACAAATGAAGCTCCCCATGAATGCTTCCTGCACTTCCCCCGCAAAGCCATGACTGGTTCTGCGCTCCCTTATGGTTATTGCATCCAGGACCCATTCTTCTACGTCGCCATGTTCGAAACAAGGGCAACCCCTTATGCAACCCGGTTGAACTCATGGAGGGTAATCAGATGCATTCTGTGATACGTCTAGGTAATGGCCAAGAAACTATGGTGTCTACATCTGACTTAGCGCCTTTTCCCAGGTCTCAATCAATTGCCGAAGAGCTGACAACAGACGTTGCCTCGCATCCCACGACTCCGAGTGGTGTGGACAATGTCTTACCCGATTGTCGTGGCGATCTGCTGCCTGCCGCTGAGCAGCTGTCACCGTTGCCAGGGTTAACCTCTCCATTGCTGAGCACTGACTCATTTCCGTCACCACCGCATGCAGATGTGCAACCCCTACGTCAGTCTACAAGATTAAGAAAACCCCCTGATCGTTTTGGTGATTGGTCCGAATAATTTAAAAGAGGGGAGAGTGTGACGGTTTTGATGTCCGCGGTTGCCTGCACTGATTACTCCACATTATTGATTACATGCCGCATCAAATTGCATTGCTTTGCCTGGTCATTTGTGTCACATGTCGGTATCAGATCATGTTTAGTTTTGTACCAGGCAGTTATTGTGTTACGCTGAAAATGTTGATTCGTGCTGGTGTTCTTAGTTGAATAAATCCTGGTGAAAGGTTTCGTTTGCCGATAGGCTTCTTGTGACAGATCCGTGTGGCATATGTGGAAGAAGAGCAACGGCTAACTCAATCTTGTGCACAAATTGTAGGAAATGGATTCATGGAAGATGTGCAAAGATCAGGAGAGTTTTCCCAGTTTTACAAATAAATTTGTCTGTGCTTGGTGTAGGAACGTTGCAGAAAAAGCAGTGGACACTGTTGAAAAGTTATGTGATGAAGTGGAAACAGTGAATAGTTTCTGTTATTTGGGCGACAAATCAAATGCTAGTGGAAGGTGTGAAACAGCAGCAACAGGTAGAACAAGACTTGGATACAGGATTGTGGAGTCAGCGGTAAAATGTCTGACTCCAACTCTGACCTTTCTGAAATTTCCAACTCATTAACATGTTTGCTGCCGATGTACAAATGTATTGTTGTACAAAAACATGCATTGAGTCGCTAATTTTGCACCACTTCGCAAGTCCGTAACTCACCAGTCGATTGTGCTAGAGAGCTATTCAAACCCTCAAAAGACTTGGCAAGTCTTCGAGTCTGCAATGAAAAAAAATTTTTGGTTTTGGGTTTTTTGTGAGTGATGTTGTAAGTGACGTAGGTTTTGACCATTTTGGCTCATGTTTCAGTCTATGACCGAAAAAAACCAGGTTGTCCATACCATACTTTATTAATGATTGTGTGTGTGATACTCAAAAATAGAGATAGACTGATATATCGGGCCGATACTTGGGTTTTACCGATATATCGGTATCGGCTGAAACATCTGATTTTATCAGCCTCAATAGTGACAAAACGCTGTTACGTTCCTCACGCATGCAGACAACTTGCAAAAGAAAGTGCGGCAAACCAAGTCAAGACAGTTATCTTGCAGCAACGCTAGCAGGTGCGTTTTCATAAACAAGCAAACAAAAGGAACCATGAAGCATGCGTTGGCTGTCACAGCTGAAACAAAAGCATCATTAACTACACTAATTAAAAATTATAGCAAAATATTGACATTGCAGCAATTTGAAAAATTTTAGCTCATAAATTCTGATTTTGAAGTTTTTGAAAAAAGGTTAGGCATAGAATACATTACATGTTTGATAATGAAGCAGAAAACATGATTTAAAAATTTTGGAAATGCTGGTTATCAGTACCGGCTATTGGTCCGTGAATGGCCGATATATCGGTATCGGCCCCAAAAAATCCGTATCGGTTGATCTCTACTAAAAAATATGTATCTAATGCATTTTGTATTGCCTTTGAGTGCTTCAAAAAGTATTGCTCCTTGAATAATTTCTAAAAATGATTGGTTGGAAAAAGTGTTTGTTTTGCAACATGCTTGCTCCAGACTCATAACTTGCTGCAGTGCTACTGATCATGGTAGAATTGTTTTGAAATGTTACACACAGGTGGGGAAGGAAAGTAGTTTTTTTAATAGTGCTTGTTTTGTGCTTGTATGCAATTCAATTATAGTGTTTTAGGTGAATGGCAAAAATATGAAAAAATAATGGTCTACTACCCAGCATAATTTTCCTTGCATAACGTCTGGTGATGAAAATAGCAAAAATTATCAAGTGGCCATAGAGCCCGCAGCATCTAGAGCAGTGATTCTCAAACTTTCATGAGCTGTGGCCCCCTTCCAAGTTTAACTGGCAAATACTTAATATATCATGACACTTGGGTTATGCAATATCATGGCAAAGCTACTTAGTGAAGGCCTCTGCTCGTGGCCCCAAGGGGGCTGAGGGTCCCGTTTGAGAAACCCTGATCTAGAGTTTCAAATGTCACTGGACCTTGAAGAACAGACATGCAATAATTCATACCTGCCTTTTCAAGAAAAAGTGTTTTGGTGGTGTAATATAAAAGTGTAAAATCAATATTTATATACATATGTTGAGTATGTGTCTTGTGTTACTATAAAAATGGTAATTACAAGCTTTTTTAATGTTATTTAAAACTCAAATATTAGAGCATTGTTTTATTCTTATGCTAATACATGAAACTCCCTTGTCAGTGGTAGATAAACATCAGGAACAAACATGTTCACTTAATATATCAGCCAGATAAAGAAAACACAATCGAACCAAATAACATCTTCATTTCAAAGAGCATCATAAAAATCTCTACAAATCAAAAAACACAATGATACAACGTCAAAAATACTAATCAGTTATTAAACTTGAATGCAAAATCAAACAACTACACCAGTATTTCCCAACCATTTTAGACTTGTGTCACCCTGTGGCCAACCCATAGCAATTTGCTGTAAGGTTTGATGGCATTTCGAAAATGTATTTTTAATAATATACTGAAGAATTTATTAGCTTGGGACACCCCTCAATATTGTAAACGGTAGCCTGGTTGGGAACCACTGAACTGCACATAAAGTACTTGGTATCTGATGTGTCTGATCTCCGCATATATAGCTTGCTTTGTGTAAATTATAGAAGAATTTTCAAGCAGCATTCTTTCCAGACCTTTTACGTGATCATGCATAAAACTCATCAATGCTTGATTGTTTTGACCAAATATTATAAGCTGGAAATAAAACATTTCTAAAGTTTCTTGCAAAAATACACTAAGTGACAAATTGCCATTGAAATCATTAACCCTGATGGTTGTTGATAACATTGATGCATGATCAGCAATGAAAAAAAATTTAACCAATACAATACATCAAATTAGACAAGCAAAACATTTTAGAATATATATAGCCTGGTGCAGCAAGATTTTATGAAAGCATAGGAATTCACTTTACTTCGAAAAAGAACAAATACTTATGAAAGTATTGACAACAGCTGAACACGCGCATGATACTCGACATGTACTGAAAATGTTGTTGAACTTCAAAAATTACCAACTATGTAAGAAGTATGATAATCTTCAACATGTCCACAAACCTATTTGATAGAAGTGGGAGCACATGTGCAATTAACAATGTAAAGTTAGATATTTCAATTCATAAAGCGTTTCCTATCTAATTGCTATATAGATTACCTAACATCATCCGAAGGTAAAGAAATAAACAAATTTTGCATGCCAATTGCACTTTCAAGCAGCTGTAATTTCTCTTATCATTGTATTAGCTATGGTTGTAAATCAACAGTCAACACCTCAGAAAAGATTAAATTGCTGAAATTCCAAGGTTGTCTTTGTGCAGCAAACAACATTGATATAAGTCAAATGAGAAAACTTCATTAGGACAAGATTATCATTAAGTTGAGAAGCATTAGATCTAAAGATCTGCCATTTGCTTTTGTATTTGCAATATACAATGTAACTAAGTCTGGCTAAAGTACCAGCATCAGTGTTATCATAAAACAGTGATGTTTGCATCAGCTAAAGCTTTTGCAAGAAAACACAAAGTCATTTGTATATGAAAAAATTCAATATTCTGCATGGATATTTTTTCTCTTTAAGGTTTCTGAGTAATTGCACTGCCCTTCTCACACTAAATGCTATCAGAGTGCACGACCATACAGATTACCAATAAGCTCGCATTTAGAGAAACAACAACGAACTTTTTGGTTCAAACATACTCACTTTAAAAATCACTATCAAACTTTAATTTTGAGGCTTGCAGCAATAAAAGCACTTTTTCTGCAATAATAGCAAGTCAGTTGTACATAAAAGCATTTGGTGGATCATTTTTTGGTTCACCATGATCATTTAACAAGCGTTTGATAAATCATTTTTAGTTCAACATGAGTATTTGAATTTGTTTTTACTCTTATTCAGTGGTAGGATTCAAATACTTTAGAACAGGTTCTCTCACTGCAGGACTCACTAACAACAGGTTTTCTCATTATCACTGTATCCAGAGGCAAACAACCCTGGTTGGTCCGATATAAATGCAAAGGTTGATCTTTGTGTTTCCAACTGACACAGTCTAGCAAGGGAAATTATGGATTTTAGTTATTTTCCCAAATTTTAGTCTTGTTTTTCACTATTAAAAATTAGTAACAGGTCTATGAGAGGTTTGCCAAAATAAGTTATAAGTAAAAGGTGCTCATGGGGAAAAAAACTAAAGCCCATAACCGGTGGACATGTGCTTCGCATGCCACCGCACCATCCTTCTCGGGCTATCCTGGACTTAGACCCTGGCTCATTCGGCTGGAAGCGACCCTGAGGAGCCCCACACACCCACTGGATTGATGTGGTCAGACGCGATCTTGACCAGCTCGGCCTTGATCCAGCTGCAATTGAATCCCTCGCGCAGTACCGTGATGAATGGCGGGCTCTCGTGAATCTGGTCGGCTCTACACACAACGCGTCGAGGGGCACCGTGCAAGAGACACGATGATGATGATGATGACAACCAGTTTTTGGGATTAAAGAAATTCCAAGAACAGGTTCTTGTGAACCAGTGCGAACTGGTCAAATTCCATCACTGCTCTTATTTCCTGTTGAGAGTAGCAGTGTATGTTACCACTGCTGGAAGTTCAAGTAACATTATGCCATCATAGCAACCAAATGGCCACTTAACATGTTCACTGCCAGTCTACAAATACATCATGCTTGGAAATCGGGGAAAAACCAGCTATATTTTGGTTGACTTACCAACCGCATAGCTCATTAGCTGGTTGTGCTAAAGAGCTGTTCAAACCCTCAAAAGACTCAGTTAAGTCTTCAAGTCTGTAATGAAACAAAAAACTTGGGTTTTGGTTTTTTTGTGAGTGACGTCATAAGTAAGGCAGGTTTATGGCCATTTTTGGCTGCTGGTACTTGACCTGGGCCCAATGGATAGACGGAAGTATTTTGCTCGAGTTTTCAATGGAAACTAGGCTACAATCCAAGTCTTTTGAGACCTTGCTTGACTTTCTAGCATTTCTGGTTCAAAAGTTATGGCCTAAAATAAACAAAATAATTATCTAATTATGGGTCTAATTAATTATTTTGTTGTTTTTAGGTCATAACTTGTGAGCCCGAAACTATGTATCAAAAAATTCGGCTTTTAGCCTAGTTTCCAATAAAAACTTGAGCAAAATACTTCCATCTAGTGCAGGGGTTCCCAACATGGGGTACATGTACCCCCAGGGATACATTTGCTTATCTGAAGGGGTACATTTAAGGTTAGGAATAGAAGAGAAAAATATATTTACATACCATTTCTTTCCAAATATTTATCAGTGAATGATACATTCAAAAATCTTTATATGCTTATTGTCAAATACATCTATGAATAACCATGACAAAATATTTTGTCATGAGAAATATTAGGGGTACGTGTTCATTTGTCAGAATGCTAAAGGGGTACATCGTAAAAGGTTGGGAACCCCTGATCTAGCGGTTTGGGTCTAGGGCCAGATAAAGCTCCACTTATGATGTCACTCACAAAAAACCCGAAACCCAAAAAATCTTTTTTCATTGCAGATGCGAGGACTTGCTGAATCTTTTAAGAGTTTGAACAGCTCTCTAGCACAATCATCGGCAGAGATATTGCTGCACAAAAACACGTGCAAACGGCTGGATTTTAGCCTTAGCCTACCGGAACAGAAGGTGTTAAATAAAAAAAAAGCATTGCAAAAAAGCTTTGTCTTCAAAAACATTTAAAATTTGCACACAAGCATGGATGATTATTGAAAACAATTTGATTTTAAGATAATCTGCAGAGTACAACCACCTAGCTTATTTCATTCATTAAGCATTGTGTCCCAACTGACGTTGCAACACCACACATAAAACATTTGAAAAAAACTTTTAAATGCTCTACCTGGAAAGTAACCAAAGCAACTTTGACAAGCTGAATTGACAACTTGAAAGGTTTGCGCCTCCTAGCTTTGAACTTTTCACAAGGGTTCAAGAAAAAGTAATGGATCTCTTTTCTTAAACGATCCTCCAAACGCTGCATAGTTGACTCTGTTAATCTGCATAGTCATAAAAGACCCACATCATTGGTTTTTGCTTCACAAACGTTCAGCATTTTGTATATTTCTTAACAAAGCACATATTATGCTCTGTTACACAAAGGCATTCACACATATCTCTAATAATTGAAGCAATTCCACTTAACCATAAAACACATCAACAAAGTATTAGGATCAGCGGTGAGCATTAAAACAAGAAGAATAAGTTATAGTATGTGACTTGAAAGGCATGACAATAAAAACAAAAATTTTCATAACTGTTTTTTAAAAACAAGCTGTAATTTTTTTATTTCATTTATTGGTTTATGACCAGACACAAAATCCATAGTATGAACACACACACTCTGCAGAACGCAGGTCGATAAACACAGACAAAACAGAACGTAGTACAAGGCATTGAAGCTGGCAGAATCACAGGGTTAGACACTTTTTGCAACTGCATTGAAGACAGAACCATACGTTTCATGACACATTGTCAACACTAATGTTAGTTAACATGTAACACTGGTTACAACACTACTGCAGGTGCCAATTCCTAAATTGGTGGAGTCTACATAAAATTGGATAAATCATCTAAGTAAACAGCAAACAAGTGTGGACTTAGTACCAGACATTGGGCAATTACAGTACGAATGTAATCGATTACGATTACTTGCCACCTGCTCGATTACGAATAAACAAAATTACAATGTGATCGATTACGATTACATTGAAAGTAATCACGATTATAATCGCGATTACATTTGTCTTGAAATATCTTTAGAACGAAAACAAGCCCCGTTTGCATGGTTTGATGTAAGCATATTTTCAGACAACGTACGATATTGATGAATGCAAGAAACGAAATTACTAATCTGTAAGGATCAAGCACCGGAAAAAATTTACAACAATTGTTTAATGAGATGTTCTTGCAGTCAACAAACCAGTGGCGTAACTAGAGGTTTGAGCTAGAGGGGGAACTTAGCTGAAAGAAGCCAACTGGCCTCTGTAGGTGACAAGTCACCACTCAGAAAAAAAACTTGAAAAATAATGGTGAAAAAATCCAGGTGTGGATGGCTATACAAAAACCCCAAATCAACAGAAAATCTTTGAAAATTGCAAAAAGACGACAACCTACTGAAAACCAAAAGAATACTAAAACCGAAATATAAGTTAAGTGGAGGCCTGGTTTTTACAATTAGTTGGCCAGGGGAGTGACATCGTCCCTCATCCCTCTCTTCAGTTACTCAACTGCAACAAACACTTTAAATATTAATTAAAAAAATATGATCAATGTTTAAAATCTTCGTTACAGTTGATAAACATCAAGGCTTCAAATCTTTTGGCCCGCAGGCCGCAGCTTTCCCATCCATGCTATAAAACTGTTAAAAGAAAGAGATTATTGTCTATACGCAGTAGAAGTCAAATCCTTATTTGTATGCAGTCTGGTTTTTATTCCATGAAAGCTTATTCTGTATGGTGCATAAGTACACAGACTGACAGCAAAGATGTTAATATACACATACACTTAATAAACATTTGATTGCTTTTTCACACTACAAACCTTCTTTCCAAAGGAGATGAGGAACGACTACTTTGGCTCATTGGTCTGTGGAAAAATTGACAAGCCTTATTACAAGAAACTTTCAACTCTTGCCACATACTTGACCAATGTTTTGCTGGGTTACAAGGGCAGTTTTCCACATTGTGAATATTTGAAACAAATTCAACATCAGGTTCGATCATCTTTACTCCTTAGAAACAAAAGCATTTAATGAACTAGATGTCCACATAAGTTTATTTTAAAATAAAATTTTCATGAAACACTTGCAGTATATCTAAGTGTTTGTTTAATGATGGAATTTGATCGACAGTTACGAATAACAATGAAATGTATTGTTTAAAACTGAAACTTAGAAGTCGAGTTATAGTTAAAACATTTTGTTGAAAAATAAAGCATGTACCAATAATAATATCATACAACAAAAGAAAATGTCTTTGCAAAGGTCACATGCAGTAGTTGAATCAATAAGCAAATAGTTTTAATAAGAATTAAATTTTGGTGTAACCATAACCATACATTGTCATAGTTGTGTTGTTACATAGGTAACACCATAGTTACCAAAAATATATGCAAATCTTGCAAGTCTAAAAGTATATGCAACAGTGTGTGAATCTCACTTGTGATGCTGTAGAGCAGGGGTCTCCAAACTACAGCCCGCGGGCCAAATCCGACCTGTGAAGCCATTTTATCCGGCCCTCGAAAACATTTTGCCAATAATTAATAAGTAATAAAATTACGAAAAATTTGTTGACTTGGTACCAAAACAATCACATTATGAAAATGTCCGGTCCTCGGACTGTTGAGTAATAGCTTATGTGGCCCTCGGACAAAAAAGTTTGGAGACCCCTGTCATAAAGTAGTCAAAAAGATTGTTTACAGCCAACTCTGAAGTTTTTCCTTGCATTTACTTATATGTTGTTGTAGAACTTCATAAATGTTAGTCTTGAATAAATTGTTCAGAAACATAGGCATGTCTTCTATGTAAACCAAGAAAAATTTTTTAGAATTATTTTTTGGTACCCATCCCAAATTGGCTGAGCAATGTAGGGGGTCCAAATGCAACTATCTTGAAAAGTATTGGTTTTAGCTAAATTTAGACTGCATATTTAAAAAGCCCAACCAAGAAAACATGGGAATAAACACCAATTTTCTTAGCATTTGACCATCAGATCTAGAGTCATACTTATTTTTATGTTGCTCTTGAATGTGAATGTTATCTAGTGGTGAAAACACAAGAACAGTGGTAAATCAAAATCTGCTCAATTAATTTTTGCAAAATTGGTGTCAATTTTCTTAAACATTACATAACATATGTGAAAAAAAAAAAAAAACCTAAACCATGTGGTTCTAAATTTCAAAAATTTTGACTGAATTGTAATGAAATGACCTTGCTAAACCTTATAATCCATTTCTACCTCTGCCTATTCAACCTCACTTGGTGATGCTATGTGCTTGGTGGGAAATACATGCAACTGTAATACTCCATTATGGTCCGTGCATAATTATATTAGGCTTACCTCTTCAAGATTATTGTGGATAAACACAAACATCGCTTTTGTTCTAAAATGTTGTGTTTAACTTTGTTCTCCACCTCATAACCCTTGTATATTGTTGCTTACTTCTCTTACCTAAGTGCATGCTTCACCTGCTCATCTGTACATGCCTCAACTATTCACCCGTTGCTTGCCCACCATCATCTGCGTTATGTAAATATTTGTTACGTATCATATATGATTTAATATTTAGGTGTCTGTAATATATGTTGTTAAATTGAAATGCCATAGGATTATTTCCTTTATCTGTGCAATGGTCCCCTTTACTTGCTATTTTTAACTTTGGGGAGGACACCTGCAAATACCACAAGATCACTTGCTAAGACAAGATCACTAAGATTGCTATTGCTAAGATTGCTAAGTCCACTAAAGGGTGCCCTGTAAAAGGCGGAGCTCCGTAAATAGCGGAGCTTAGTTGCGGAGGTTTGATGACGTAACCAGAGTCACTAAAACTGATATTTTGCGTTGAGCAATGAGAACTAATTGGTAGTAAAAATAATTGTACTGCAAAAGGTGATATTACACTATGGTAAAAGAAGTCTATTTTAAGTTTGATAATTTTTGGTTATCTGAGTTTCACAACGGTTAGGGGACAAAAAAACAGGTTTGAACAGTTGTGAATGTAAAAAATTTTTAAACATCGCAAACTTCTATGCATTCCATGTTTGGGGAAAATGCATATTAAGTTGCAATGATAGAACATTTTTCCTTCACTTTTTTCCTGTTTTTGCTTTTGCAACGCAACTATTTTCCACTCCGGTTGCGTCATCAAACCTTTGCAACCAAGCTCCACTATTTACAGAGCTCTGCTTTTTACAGGGCACCAACTAAAGGCCAATCTACACTGAGGTGTGACAGGAATAGCCACGCACGATTCTTTGTTTGTTTTATTGCGCACAGGAGTTGCTGTGCCAAGCCATGCATGAGCGCAGAATTACCTGACGCAACAGAACAAACAAAGGATTAAGCCTGGTAACTCCTAGCACGTCCTCAGTGTAGATTGGCCTTAAGATTGCTAAGATTACTGAGATCGCTAAGATTAATTACTGATCTTCGCATTCTTGACGATCTGAGTAATCATGGCCAGTGTTGCCACTAGGGTCAGTCGCGTTAACATCAGATTGTTGCCTTTTTCAACATCAGATATTTACATTGCTGTTTAATATAAGCCAAATGCTTCTATTACTAATACCAAACAAAGTGCAATCACCCAAGTTGAATCCGAAACAGAAGTATTGTCTTTAGATGGAAAAATCAATTATTTATGCATAACGTATTATATGTTATTCCTATTCCCAACACTATGAAAAGAGCTTCTTTAGTTTTGAACAATTACCAAACACACATGCAAGTGAGAAATTGATAAAAATCATGAATCTAACTCATTCTTGTCCGAAAATGTATGGATAATTTGAAAAAAAATACAACAGCTCATTCAACTTCAGAAATTTCTCTCAAAACATCAAATCAGACAATATTTTGGAGTCCAATTCTATTTGAATAAGTTTCAGAAATATTGTAGACTTATTATAATGTAGATTTTAGCTAAAGCTACTTGTCTGAAAGGCCGCTGGGGCATCCAGGATGAATAAATGTGGAGGGTGTCAGGACACTGTCTCCAAAAAACAGGAGGCCCTGCAGTGTGATGGAGAGT
>Ga0210059_1003563_pt1 | contig 24961 bp, 16 predicted proteins | sample Ectturendosymbi2_FD_188042 | JGI IMG/M metagenome (GOLD analysis project Ga0210059, IMG submission 188042) | Ecteinascidia turbinata endosymbiont from Florida, USA - Sample 2 (SPAdes) (version 2) | ecosystem: Host-associated > Tunicates > Ascidians > Unclassified | place: Key West, Florida... | reverse complement strand
TTTTTATAATCTTGATATTTGGCAATGTGCCTTTTATTTTGTTACTGCGTTATTCAAGGAGTTAGTTTTAATTACCATCATAGAAATGTGAGGTCTCGGTCTCGAACTTCCAGGTCTCGGTCTCGGTCTCGGCTTTTATGACAAAGTCTCGGTCTCTGTCTCGTCTCGAAATCCGAGCCAGATCTCGGTCTCGGAGGTTACGGTCTCGACTACATCACTGCTGAAAATATTAGTCACTGAACAGTTATGATATAAGAATTTTTTATTTTATAGTGCATGCACATACAAATGAGACTTAGACTACCGACACACCAATAGAGTGCATTTAGCTTTTTGAGTGTATTGCTGCAGGTTTATCAATGCGGATTTTTCGCTGGGTCGAATATAGAACTCTATAGATTAGATAATGGTCAAGCAATAAAATATGTTCGTGCAAGTTGAATCAGGCCTGCAACCAGGGTTGGGGCTAACCGGATGATTGAACCCACCCACAAAATTTTCATGCATCATTATAGTTGATAAGAAAAAGGTGATGTTGATCTACGTTTCGTGTGAAAACTCACTGAACGAATTACTGACTACTCGCTATTTAGATTGTGAGCTGTTTCTGCATGGTTCAGTTGATTCGCATTAACAGCTTTGTGTTGAACGTGCGTAGTTCATATATCCTGCGTGCAAAGAATGGTAATTTCGATATTCGAGAGCGAACTGATCAAACACCATTTTCCCAACTTTCCCACTTCCAGTAGACGCCATTTTATAGCTCGTTGGGCAACACTTTGTTGAAAAAACATAGCGAAAATGTTAAATTTCGTTTGACTCGACATTGAATTGAGCTTGCAAACCAACGATTCGAAGTGACTCGACAGTTCTTGTGACTCGACTCGAAAAAATTTCAGATAACTCTGACTCGAAGAGCTTGTGCAGTTGCAGTCCCGTCGCTACGGGGAGCTTATCCCCCCAAACAAAGCTCCAAGTCCTCCAAATTGAAATACGAAACACTATAAATAAGTAGAGTTCTTCTCTTATGCCCCCCTATTGAAGATTTTCTCGCGACGGTTCTGGGCTTGTGCCCCGACGCGACAAATATGACTCGGTCACAATGTCACATAACTGCCAAAAACTGTTGGGATTTAATTTGCGCGTACAAGCGCACCTAGTGACGAGCCGTTGTTTTCGTTGCTTCGAAGTTCGGGAAACGAGCGCGCGGCAGAAATACGAATATGAATGAAAATCAAAATGTGTGTTCCAGAGCAGGGATGCCAGGTTGGCCTTTCGGGGCTAAATTTAAGAAATTTAGTCCCAAACAACACTTGCTGGCTCAAAAAAAATCGTTTGACCCTTTGGTTCATTTTTGGCTATTTTCCAGGTTAAATAAATGTTAATGTAGGCTATTCTTTTTACTCTAACCGAACGAAGAAGTGTTTGGTCACACTTGTTGTGACACTGACTCACTGCTGCCAGTTATGAAATAGACATACCATCAAGATGAAGACTGGCATCATTGCTAATGAACAATTCATCTCAGTTCATGACTACACATGAAAATTAAGGTGTTCTTGTACTCTGTCATCATCATGTACTTGTTTTGCAGTTGGAGCTCCAACATTGACTCATTGAGGAGAACTGCCATTTTTTATAGGCTACAGTACATTTCATTACTACAGTAAATATGAGTTCATATACTATATATTACTCCTGACTTTGTAAATGTAATCGCTGATAAATTTAGAAACAATGGTTGGGACTCTTGGCCTCTAGGCTCTTGTCATTATCTGTCTCAGAGTTATTTTTTTAAATCTTTTCTGGATGAGATTTGGTCCTTGGTGAAAAGTAGATCTGGAGAGCCTGTTGCAGAGTGAACAGTGGTGCCACTCCTAGTGTTTTTCTACTAGATCTAGTATTTTTTCATTTCATCTAGTGTTCTAGTGTTTTTTTTTATGGCTCTAGTGTTTTTTATGAGTGAGCTAAATGTAATGAATTGCATAAGTTTGTGTAATTACGACTGTAATTGAGATCTTTTGATTAGTGCATTTGTAATTTGCTAAAAATTATACCTGAATTAAATCTTAAATTACACAAGGCAACATAATAGGCTATATATGTTTTGAGTTGAGCCGTTGCGAAGTCCCTGGTGGTCATCTGTTAAAAGTTTCAGTGACCTGTCTCAGTGTCTGTACAAACAAACACAAGTGTTGTTTCTTAAAATTCTTTGTCTCTGGTTTATGATGAGTTGCACAAATATCTATGGTGGGCATTGAATGATTGCAACGCATTTTCTGGGCATTTTTAGTGTGTGTAAGTGTGCTTTTGTAATCTGGTATTTTTTATGAATCTAATGTTTTTTAATGATGAAATCTAGTACATTTTCATGCCAACAGAGTAGCAACACTAAGAGTGAATAGAGTGCAATGACTCAATGAGGTAAGAGGTCTGGGCAGTTGGTCTGTTATTATGGTAATAGCACTTTAGTGTGTGGACCCTCCCAAATCACTTCAAACATGAAAAAACAATGCAGTAGTAGTTTGTGCATATTGTAAGTTTAAATTATATGGAAGTGGCTATGGAACAACCTTGCATGACGTGGTTTGAATAAAACACTGAGTTCACTCAAGCGACATCAATGTGGTAGCATTTATATCTGCTGTGCCAAGGCAATAGCTTTTGGTTCGGCTCTCACCTTGGTGACATTTGTTTTGGTAGTTGCACGTGTCAATTCATGGGACCAGTTTTTCTTTACCTTTTTCCAATGTGTGGTGTAGGGGTTAGGGTTATTGGTCAAGGTCAGGTTTTAGGTTTAGGGTTTACCTTTTGTGTTTACTACGTTTTTACAAAGCCTACTGCAATCTCATCATGCGTTACTGTCATGTTACCAGGTTCAAGGTTGAAGTTAAATATGGTTTCAAATATAAAGATCCACAGGCGGTTCTGTAGCCACTGCCTTAATTCTTTCTTGTCAGTAACAAGGGTGAAACCTTGCGTTAGATTGCTGTAGTTTTTTCGTTGCCTAGGCCAGGGATGGAAAACCTATTTACTATTACGGGCCACATGAATTGTGCACTATGTATTGCTGACGGGTTGCAAAAATTAATTTCATCCTAAAATTCTACCTTTAGCCTATGTTATATAAATATGGCGAAGAGTGACTTCTCTTGCCTTAAATGTCTGAGAACACGCTTATCATGGAGCTTTGTTTACACGCGATGCTATGCTTTAACTTAAGTAATGAAAATTCTGATGTGTGCCATATCAAATGTTCAGGCATACCAGTGCTTTTTATGTACTTTTTCAAAAAGTTTTAAAAACTAGACATAGGTTTACATTTTGGGTTAAGGTTTTGGATTAGGGTTTGGGTTTAAGGATTTAGATCCCGTGACAAGGATGATATGCTAATCCAAACATATTATCCTTATCATGTCACCAATTCAACCAAGGCAGTGTCTAAATCAGTGTTTTTCAACCTTTTTTGCATCACGGACCACTTTATGCAATAAAAAATTTTTGGGGAACACCAAACAGAATTTTATAATCACAATTATGATGTTTAGTTCTGTTTTGGCTCTTTTAATTTATTAAAATTAACAAGAAAGTCCTATTCGTTTGCTCCTAAAACTAATTACTTTCATGAAAGAAAACATATTTACGCTCATTGCGTTAAACTAGTGATTTTTGACCGGTGTTCGATGGAACACTAGTCAAACTTATCAAATTTCCTGCGGAACACCTGACGATCTTTCACGGAACACTAGTTTTCTGCGGAACACCGGTTGAAAATCACTGGTCTAAATGACCATATCTGATTTTTGCCTTGGAAGGACTAAAAAACCACAACGGGTGAAATTCCTGACCTCTGTGAAGTATGTGACCACTTCTTACATGTCAGTTGTTTCTCAGAGTAAAGGATTAAAGTGGTTACAGTAATTTTTTGTAACTCTAAACCTTAACCTTAACATTTTGAGAGCCGGGTTAATTCAAGCGGTTCGAAAAAAACAGCTGATTCGCACGTGGCTTTGCGCGGGAATTTCTCCGCTCCTGTATGCTCTACAGACCTGGTAAAAGTATCAAAAAACGTAGCCAGTCTAGTAGATTAGACTCGAAAAAAATTTTTTACGTGGGGGTTGCGGGTTTTTTGTGAGTGACGTCATAAGTGGAGGACTTTTAGGCCACCTTGGCCCACTTTGCCTTGCCCTGGGCGCCAACCGTTAGGTGGTAGTATTTCGCTGAAGTTTTTACTGCAAACTAGGCTACAATCCGAGTCTTTTGATACTTTGGGCGACCTGCTGGGGTTTTGGGTTCAAAAGTTATGATGTTAGTTAGTAAAAATATTAGACTAATTAGCTAATTAGATAATTAATTTATTTGTTTATTTTAGATCATGACTTTTGAACCAGAAACGTTAGAAAGTCGATCAAAGGCTCAAAAGACTCGGACTCGAGTCTAGATTCCAATGAAAACTTTAGCGAAAAACTTTGGCCTAGCAGTTGGGCCCTAGGCCGGGCAACATGTGCCAAAATGACCCTAAAACTACTTGACTTATGACGTCACTCACAAAAAATCCGCACTCCCCAACCAAAAAATTTTTTTCGAGTGTAATCTACTAGGCTGGCCGATCCGTTTGAGCCATTAAACAGCTTTCTAGCGCAATCGGCGGAGGAGCTAGGGTGTTGGTAAGGCAACTGAAATTGCTGGTTTTAGGCCGAAATCAAAGTACGAATATATCGTACCCTGGCTCTCAAAGTGTTAAACACTAACACCAAACCAGGGGTTCCCAGCCTTTGTCTGACCTTGTAACCTTCAGCATTCCAACAGATGAGCATGTACCCCTTCAGCATGCCGACAGATGAGCATGTACCGTTTCAGCATTTCAACAGATGAACACGTACCCCTAAAATTTATATGACAAAATATATTTATCATGATTAAGCATAGATATATTTAACAATTAGCATATAATGGTTTTTGAAAGTAATATTCACTGATCTATGTATAAATATTTGGAAATAAAAGATATGCAAATATATATTAATCTTCTATTGTTAACCTCAAATTCACCCCTTCAGACAGGCAAATGTACCCCTAGGTGTACATGTATCCCAGGTTGGGAACCTTTGCACTAAACCATAACCCTAAACGTCAATCCTAACCCTAATCCAAAACTCTAACCTGAAATCTAAACCCATGTCTACTTTTTGAAAGCTTTTAAGAATGTACAACAATAATGGGTTCCAAAGTTTCAACATACAATTGATGTACTTGTTTGCGAACAGTCTGACTGTCGACATGATAGCCTGCAAGCCTACATAACTGCAGTCGGTCGCTGTTTCCTGTGGCGTATGCGAATGCTCAATGCTTTTGTTCATCGTTATTCTATTCTGATTCTACATTGAACCATTTTAACGTTATGTGTTTCTGACTTCATGCTCAAGTGTATTGGGGTTTTTGTTGTATATCTGAATATAATCAAAAGAAGCAGTCAACTTAGAGTACTACTGCCAAGTTATTAGTGCACAAAGTGGTGAGAGCCTTTTAATTTGCCTTGCTTCAGCTTGGCAAGTTCAAGACGTCAGGCTGCTTAAAGTTGGGAGATTGACCTGCGCCCCTGCAGCAACTAGGTTGACCCCTCAACAAGTAGGGATCTCTGTGAAATCCTGTAACCTCAGACCCTACACAATCTTGTGGGAGAATCGCTTATGCACTATAAAAAAAAAACAATGTAACCATGGTGTGAAACTGGCAACCCAGCAGCACAAGTCTTTTCCCACTTGACCATATTGACGATGGTGTGAACATTTCCAATTCAGTTTTATATCTGTCACAAAACCGGATAAGTATATGGTTTTTTAGTCCTTCGAAACTGGATACGGTCATTTAGACACTACCTTCAACCATCAGGTTTGGCTAATGGCAAAATAGCCCCAGCAGTGCTTTTGCTGCTGATGGCAAAATAGACACTGTCTTGAAACTATGTGGGAATACTGAAACAAATGTGTTTGCATGACAAATTCATGGATTTTCAAGTAGCCTGAAGTTAGTCGCTGGCGACGCCAAATATGAAAGTTACCATTGTTGCATGAAGCAGTGAAACATAAACGAAATAGGCTTGTTAAGATATTGATAGGAGGTGAAGCTATGTAGCATGTCAAAACTGCCAAATATAAGAGGTATTACAGTTAGGCTAAGAAGAAATGCTAAATGTAAGATGTAGGCTATTGCTAATTGTATAGTTGTACAGTACATCAAAATTGTCAAATATGAGAATTAGCTGAATATAAATTGCAAACACAAGGTTTTTTAAAGCAACATGTCAAAACTGCTCAGTGGAAAAAAGTAGCTGAGCCAAAATGCCAAATATAAGAGGTTTAAGAATGTTTCATGTTGAAGCTGCCAAATACAAAAGTAGCTGCAGAAGAATTGCTGAATATAAGAGGTATTGTAATCTTAAAAATCCCTCATTCTCTTCCAATATGTGTTATGCTTCTGTGTGATGATGTCTAAATGTAACAGATATTGTTAGAGATTTGCTTAGCAGAGTTGCGCGCAATCGCAATCAAGTGACACAGTAAATTGAGGTGAAGATGGATTGACAAGCGTAGTGGTGCATGTTATGAGTTCTGATTTGCATGCATGTTTATTATAAGTGTTTTTTGGTATAATCAACTATTTGGATAATTGCTTAGGAAACTACATGGACACTTTTCAAAATTTAAGTATGCAATCAAAATTGTTAAGTGGACTTACTGCAACTGTGCAGTTGCTCTCACTGTAATGGCTACATTGCACATGATAGCATGACATGTGGTTTCTGTGATGCTTCATTAGGAATTTATCTGTCTTTCATTCAAAGCTAAAATGTGAGTTGTTCTTTACATACTTCATAGGTTATAAGTAAGTATGCTGAAATGTTAGCATAGACACATCAACACATTCGCTGCCAGTGTACGAGATACTCGTACTGTGAAATCATGTATTGAGTCACTACTTTTGCATCGCTTTGCAACTCCATGACTTGTCAGTCAGTTGTGCTAGAGAGCTGTTCAAACCCTCAAAAGACTTGGCAAGTCTTTTAGTTTGCAATGAAAAAAATAATTTAAGTTTTGGGTTTCACTTTTGTTGTGGGTGACGTCAAAAGTGGGCTAGCTTCAGGCCTTTTTAACTAGGGTTGTTAGGCCCTGGGCTCCAACCACAAAAGGGACATATTTCGCTCAATTTTTAGTGGAAACTAGGCTAAAATCTGAGTCTCTTGAGCCTTTGATTGTCTTTGTAGGGTTTCTGATGCAAAAGTTAGGGTAAAATACCCGAAATTTGGATAAAATAATGTTTTTAGATATTTTACACAAATTCAGGTCATTTTACTCAACCAGACACCTTAGAAAGGCAATCAAAGACTCAAAAGACTCAGATTTTAGCCTAGTTTCCACTAAAAACTTAGCAAAATACTCCCTCTTGCAGTTGGAGTCCAGGACCCGATAAACTTGGCCAAAATGGCTTAAAGCTACCTCACTTTTGATGTCACCCACAAAAACCCAAAACTAAAATTTTTTTTTCATTGCAAGCTAAAAGACTTGCTGACTCTTCTCAGGGTTTGAACAGCTCTTTAGAACAATTGACTGGCGAGTTATGGAGTTACAAAGACTTAAAGCAAAAACGCCCAGCTCCAAAGGGGTTAAGCTGATGTATGTTGCTAAAATCTTCATGTAGATTCAGATACAACTACCTTACAGATGCTTGTGAATTTTTCGTTAGTTATATTTTTTATGTTTTTGTAGCTACTTGTGATGTGCCACAGGGAGTGCTAGTTGCTTTATTTCTGCAAAACTCTCAAAGGTCTGAAGCCCAGTACCATTCCAACTGTATGCAACATTGACATGCAAGATCTTCAGTCTAAAATATCGCAGTATGTTTGTTGTGCTAATGAAGCGGTCAAATTCAAGTTGATTAAAGATGAAGATGACCTTACTTCTGATAAAGGTTTTTTCCATCCAGATATGTCTCATCAAATCTTTGGAGAGCGGGAGCAACTGTTTGGATACAAGGGCTTGAAAGTTGTGTTGGCATATCTTGCTGGTTCACTGGACGTTTGTGTTAAGGTTTCCTACACAGACAAGATTGACCCAGAACTAGCTGAAGGGGTTGAACCTGATGATATTTTGCCTCGGCTGAAGGATGTGCTTCCAAAAACTTTTTTTACCAACATTGATCAGTTTTCATCACTGTTACTGAAGAAAGCTGACTTCCATCCACATGGTGTCTTGATTTCATCATACTCAAAAGAAAGTGGTGGTGGTCAGAAAACATATGAAATTTACAAGCCTGATGTAACTTGCCCAGGATATCAGGAATATCATGAAAAAATGGAAAGTTTTATACTTTGGTTTATTGATGCTGCTTCTTTCATAGATGTAGATGATGACAAGTGGGATTTCTTTACTGTATTTGAAAAAGTAAATGTTGGAGGTGCTTCCTTCTACTTGTTTGTAGGTTATGCAACATGCTATAGGTTTTATGCCTATCCTGACAAATGTCGTCCTCGGGTTAGCCAAGTTCTAATTTTACCACCATATCAGAAACAAGGTCATTGTACTAACCTCCTCTCTGCCATTTATCGGCATTATGTTAGTGATGTGAATGTGGTAGATATAACAGCAGAAGACCCATCAGATAATTTTCAACGTGTGCGAGACTTTCTTGATTCCAAGAATTGTGCTGGTTTGCCAGAGTTTTCTGATGTGTCACTCAAAAAGCCTTTTTCAAAAGATATGGCTCAAGCTGCTCAGAAACGCTTTAAAATCAACAAGAGACAAGCTCGAAGAGTTTATGAAATACTGCGACTGAAAAATACAAACAAGAATGATGAAAAAGAATTCAAAGAGTACCGCTTGTGTGTTAAGCAAAGACTTTATGCTCCTATGAAAAATGACTCGATACACCGAAAAGCCAAATTCCTGCCACCTGGACTTTGCCCATCAGCTGAAGAACAACAAAGTATTTTGCAAAAGGAATTTGAAAAGTGCTTAACCGAGTATGAGAAAGTTGTACAAAGACTTGAGTACTTGTAATAGAATGAATTCTAAACTAAAACTGCTAATTGCCTGGGCGAAAACAAAAAGTCATGAGCGTTGTTTAAGTAATATGTAAATCACACTTGGAGCATTTGCATGTTTATTTTCAAGCCCTGTCACATTTGATACTGTTCTCAAGCATGCTTCTTGAAAGCCTACTGCCAGTCTTGTATACCAGTGTTTGTGATTGTGCTGTGCGTATATTTGGAATTATGATCATTCATACAATAACACTTGCATTGCTAGGTTAGATATCCATGATGATGAATCTAATACAATGTAAAATGTATGTTGTTGGCAGTGAACTTTATGTTGCATTTTCATAGTGTCTGTATGTCTTCATTAGTCTAATAATGTATAAGTGGTTGGATTAAAAGTTAAATTTATAGGGCTGTAAATGTCATAAGAGTAATGCTTAAAATCTTACCCTAAAAATGATATTGGTGTGGTTTTTGATGCTGTTTATACTGCTTTTTTATGTGTTTATTTTTAGTGCATTGTTCTATTCGATTCTGCATCATGGACTTGTGAATATGTCATGTGCACATTGGTTTTGCCTTTGTTTCTGATGTGGTAAATGTGATTGCATTTGAACTTATGCAGCGCATTGTAACATTTATTATTTTGATTGTAATGTACTGTAGGATAGGTATGCTGTCATTAAGTTGATTTTCTTTTTTATAATTTCACACTCATCAAATGCAGTATAGATGTCTTCTAACAACACCACAGATCGCTTATGTGAGTATCTGTTTTTTAAAGCCTTGACATAAAAATTGTTTGAGTTGTAGCTTCAGGTATGCTTCAAAATTTTTGTCGAATCAAATATGTTTGCTGCTGCCAGAATAATTGACCGTTTTGGACGAACTTTGTTTTTTCACCTACATTTCCGTTTTCAACCTAGAAGCAAGCTATTGCTTATGCCTTTGGTTCTGTTTTTTTTCAGTCAGACAGAATTTTTTTAAATGACTGAAAAAAAGTAAGTCAATTTGTTCATAATATCCGAAAAGTAGGCTAGTGAATACGGTTTCAACGAGATTTAATACTGTTAATGGGACAGATCACCGAAATGTCTCAGCGAAAAAAAACAAGTTTATCTTCGCATGGGTTGGTGAAAAATTTACGTTTTTCATCTTTTTCAGTATGGCAACATCCATTTGTGAACATCTTCAAACAGTTCCGTGTGAACGACTGGAAAAAGTCCACCAAGGAAGGAGATGTAACATCAGTGATGGACAAACTTTTGAAATGCACTGTGTACAAAATAATAGGTAGTGTACTGCAGCTTGTGCGCTGATTCTTTATCGCAGCGCATCAATGGATTGCAGGCGACAGCAAATCGATTCTGCGTGAAGGGACGGCGAAAGTATAATAAATTTTCTAAAATTGTGGCGTTGGTGGTTATTTAGAAGAATTAATCGGAAAAAGTTTTTAATCAAGATTATAGATGCACCACAGTTTCTAAACAGTGTTTCAAAACTAAAATACTCAATTTTTCTAAAGCGATGGCCAGCAGGACAAGAGTTTTTTCACTTTGAAGATACACGGCAGTAGACGGAAACATAAGAGTTATGCTCCGGAAGCGTGTGGAATACCGGGGTACAGTTACATATATAAACAACGTAATACGCATGTCAGCTGTAAGAACAGCATGCAGATATAAATATGCGGACTTAATAAAAAAACGCCAAAAGTGTGATTATTGGATGCAGGTAAACGCGATAAGGATTTGTAAGCAAGGTTGTAATAAGGCAAAAAAAACTTTTAGAGACAAGTTGCTCTGTCACGTTGTATTTTCTGGTATTCAAAGACTGCACAACGTCGCGTGTTGATAGTTCACGGAGTAAAGTAATATTTTGATCGACAAAACGAAAGCGTTATTAGTTTATTTTTTCCATAATTGAAGAAACAAACCAAATTGCTTTTTCTACAAATAACGTTGCCGTCGTGTGCCTTGGCAAAAACATACCAGTGACAGACATAAAGTTAACTGAGTTTCTGGGACAATTCTTGTTGTAATACTCTCTTATTACTTGCTTTCAGGTTCAATTCCGGCTGGAAATTACATACAATTTCCAAGGACCACCTCGCAATCGCTTGGACTCACTGGCAGATATCTGTATCTTCTATTTAAGGTAGCATTTTTGTGGTAATGCACAAATTAGTTTTTTTGGCCCGGAGAATCTTATACAGTAGAATAATGGATAGATCCTTCATAGCCTCATCAGCAAAACAGGGTGCAGCCACAGCTGGTATATCATTACGTGTTGGGGGTCAGCGGTCACAAGCTTGATGTTTGAAATAACTCGCACATCTTGTTTTGCTCACTTGTTGGGTCAAGTTTTGTTGAAAACGTTTTACTGCAAGTACCGCGAGCTTACGTGCTTCATAGATTTTTTGTGAGCTGTACCTTTTAGAGGTAGATATTGAAAATGGCGTATGTTACTCAACTTCCTGTCAGTTTGGGAATAGGCGTTATGGAAGAAAGCGTCTTATGCTTTCGACAAATGTGAAAAACACTTGGGTCTAACAGGAATCGTGATTCCAAAAACGAAATACTTCTAACAAGCTCTTACTGGCTTACCGCATCCTATTTTTATTACATTCTCGCTTTGGCAAACCTGAGTGTTATGTCACTTTTCGCGCAAGTTCTGCCTGCAGCGTTGAACAAATAGCACAAGTTCACACCACACTTTCAGTCCGATGACGAACTTCTTAATTACTCTTTTCCAGTGCAGGAATACATGAAGACCTCGGGCAGTACGCTATCAGTACGCAGTGCCACGTTTTGCCGATACTTCTCATCAGCACCGGCCGTTGCTTACATTTGACTGAACCAATCTTTTTTGCTTTCTTTCACAGCCTATTCCAACCAAATACTTCGTGGTGCACATTGACGCCGTAACTGAGGACGGTCTGGTTGTCAGAATATCTTTCTCTAACCTTTTCAAAGAATTCAAGTCGTCTTCAACCTGGCTCCAGTTCCCTTTTGCTTGTCAAGCCGCAAAAGGTAATTGCGTTTCTATACTTGACTTTTTCCGCTTTGCGAATGTACACAGACCTGCGACACATTTGTACGTGAGCTATAGCAACACTTGTATGTATTAGTTGACTGCGGACTGACTTACTTGTTCCTTTTTGGTGCCTAGCAGAAAAAAACGATGCAAATCAGAAAAACGCCCTGCGTCTGTGATGCACTTATGCTATTGTTGTGATGTTACAATGGTATTTTACCCTTTTGATTTTTTATTGTAAATTAGGTTTATGAAACCTATTTTTATTGAGGTTGTCACGATTTCATTGTCAACAATAGCACGAACCGTTAGCAACTGACTGCAGCAATATCGGCAAACTTTTATCATTTAGCAAAAGAAAAACAGCTATTTTGAAGCACACGTGTCTGCCGCAGCATGAAGCAACGCTTGGCCTTATGATATTTGGAAATTTACCCCAAAACCTGCTTACATCGAACCACATATTTAGTAAACTCGCGCCTGTTACTTCATTGGTTCTGAAAAGTTTCGCGAATGAATTCGCTGTTTAATAAGAGGACATTTATGACGAGATGCTTTACTAAAATTTTTAATTCTTTCTCTTACCAATTTTGTTGCAAGATTGTTTGCAAGCAAGTTTAGTGGAAATGTTACTTAATGCTGAACAGCTATCACAGAGTCAAACCCATAGCAGGTGTAGTCGTGGCAAGGTGCGCTGACGTTTTGACAGGTTGCAAATATGGATTCAACGCCGTTGTGCCATTCAGCTCGAAAATAGTGGTGAACTTTTCAAAATCCTAACATTGTTCTAGAAAATATAAAATGAGATCGGGTAGAAGTGATAACAACTGATCTGTTGGGTGATTTTGCAGTGTTCACCAATGTTATGGTTGAGTCAAAAGGTAACTATTATTATTTTCAACGACGTTTTTGTAACTTCCTATAAACTTCACTTTATATTGGGCTTACGTTCACAAAGCGTTCCAAAATCAGTTCAACCTTTGGCACTTTTTTCAACAAGATCGTGTCCTTAAGTAAAGATTTTGGTTTTCAGGTGGCATCACTTGTTAATATCAACCGTTACAAGATAAATATCTAAATATTCGGAAAAACAGCAAACTAGTTTAACAACAGCTTTATCACTCGACTCCTGGTTGGAAGTACACATTGAACATTGTCGTAAGCACGATGTGTTCACACATTCGTACTTGCATGCGGGTAACCAAATCATTTGATACGTTGCACTTAACTCTGCACAGGAAGTGTGGAACACTTCACGTCCGTAGGTGCCCGGTCGGACTTCGTTGGACCAGCGCCCTTGTCTCAAAGATGGACGATGCTCGTGCTCGACTTACAGTATATTTTGTCGATCTACATCAACAAGTGAGCAACCCAACATCTGATACGACCAGGCTGTTTTCTTCCATCCAATACGCCGCGATAGAACGGTGAAACTGTTCTCTATTGCTCTTAATAAAATAAACAGCTGTCCAATGGTTCATTGCCTGCAATCAAAGATTTATCGAGTGACTCAACTTCGTGGACTAATGCCCACAACGATTCACGGACTAACACAGTTCGCGTGAACTGACGGTGACGCTATTTACATTTCCACGTTCACGTTTTTCTTTTCATCAGGAAGTACTCGCACCTGAAGAGCATTCGCTTGTGCTCGAACATGCTCGTGAAGAATTGTTTCACCTCTGACATTTCATACGATCCTCGCCTCTCCGTCAGACAAGCCAGGGAGCTCGGCATCAGGTCGGTCGACGAAAACTTCGCCCCTCTACCCCGGGAAATGGGTTTCTTTCTGCCAAAAGGAAAGGTGGGCGCTTTATTTATGGGTTTTCATTCAGTGCAATCTTTCTGCTTGTGGAGCAGATGGTGACGGAAGTTCGGACGTGTTTGATATTACCAAAAAGTTGCGGACTGCACACGTTCCATATGCACATGATTTAGTTAAGAATTAGTCTCAGCTTGAATCGATGTCTTCTCGTGAAATGGAGCTGCGACAGGCACTGCAGTAGAGAACCCCTTTTCGTAACAATCAACCGCGTCGCCAAAAATAGTCGCGGCAGGTTGCTTAAAATTTTTTAAATTTTCTTACAAGCAATAGTTTCATATTAAGGGCGCTGGAATAGTAAGCATTTTTGTCTGTTTCATACGGAAGCAGGTTTTAATCCAACTGCACCAACAGCAAAAAAACGTTTGTTGAAGAGCTTGTGATCGCAGTCAGTTGGTCGTGCTCTTATGTCACCCCAAACAATGTAACAATTGGTCTTTGCTTTTTAACGGCTACTTGCTTGGTTGAATAAATGCTGGGCGGTGTCGTATCAGTAACCAGCAGGCCCGAACACCACCTTTCGATGCCATGCCGTTCGTCAGCTTTTGCGTTGGTCGTAACTGAGGGCGGAAAGTATGCAGTGGTGGCAGTGTACGGTGGTGGCTTACGTTTGCTACAAGCTTCCTTGTGTTTTTCAAGGAATGGGATGACCTGTACGACATCGTACGCTTCCCCCTTCCCAAACAAATGTCGTCCTCCCCCCGAGCTACGCCCCTGCTCCCTTTCGATTCGATCCAACGCGACGATGAAGAAAACACAAGCCCAGTCCTGGCCAGCCGGCCCCATTCCCGCCTTGGAACCATCCGTAGCCCAAAGAGGGGCAAGGTACTGTCACAGCAAGCACACAGGCTTGTCGTGATCTCGCGAATGTTTTTTGATTTGACGCAGAGCAAGCACGCATGAGTGCATTTGCAGTTTGTTTGCGCATCAGTGGTTACGACAGCATTTCACATCCTTGCATATAAAGCATTTTTAACTAACTGCAACTGTCCTTAGCCGAAATCTTAACTTACTATTTCTTATAGAAGCCGTTTCACTTATTACTTTTTCGTATTTTGTCCCTTAAGGCACGAACTGTTGACGTTAGCAAGAAGACTGGTATATTCTCCTCTGCTCAAGCCAACATGGCTGTAACTACCACTGTTCCTGAAAAGCCGAAGTCGAAACTACAAGTCACCAAAGACCTCCCGCCCGTCGGCGTGTCGCTTTTCGATACAACGCGAGCAAGGTACTCTGATCGATAATAATTTCCCGCAAGTTTTTTTGCTTTGTTGTTAGTGATATAACTTTACAAGAATTGCACGGTTTTCTTGTTTCGAACTTTAGGCCTCCATTTGAGTTTTTCTAACGACTTACTTTCTTTTTTTCAGAAGTTAACTTGATTTTGCTGAAAACCTTATCCGGGTGTGTTGTAACGGGGCTGGTGTGAAGTTCAACCTCAGTGTAATTTCATCACTTGACGAGATTAAAGAACTGGCGTCTTACCATACGCATATTATTGGCGTCCACTCAGTAGTAAATTGCCCCATTCTAGTAGAGCGGGAGCCCAGAGGGTCCAAGTTAGCTGGAAAGGTAACCAATTTCTAATGGTACCACGTCATCTAGTATGGCTTCCTGTGCAAGGAACCGGTTGTCTACCGTGTCACACCTGGTGGGTGTGGTAATGGGGGGGGGACTAACGGTATCCCCAAAATTGAGCTAGTTCAGCTGGAAAGGTAACCACTTGAAACCTGTTGCAAAATGTCCAGCATAATCCCAGGAATAATAAACGACCAATGACAGACATTTTAGGTGGTGGGGGGCCCCAAAATGCTGGGCATTTTGCAACAGGTTTCAAGTGGTTACCTTTCCAGCTGAACTAGCCCAATTTTGGGGGTACCGTTAATCACCCCCATTACCACAGCCACCAGGTGTGACACGGTAGACCAACAGTTCCTTGCACAGGAAGCCACACTAGATGACGTGATACCATTAGAAATTGGTTACCTTTCCAGCTAACTTGGACCCTCTGCGCTCCCGGTCTATAGCTCTTAACGTGACGATCTAAATGTTCTGGAAAATCTTGTGATGTCATTGGCCGAGAAAAGATATTTGAAGATAAACTTGTTTTTACTATTTGCCCACAATCAAATATGTGCTGTCGGATTTCATTCTCGATTAACATTGCTCAGACCACGGCACAGGTTCGGGATTTCCACTCTGGTGTATTTAAAGTGATGTTGTTGCAGCCGTTACTCCAACTGTCATTACCGTACTATCTATTTCTGATGTCCGCTCGTTGTAGTCCACCTCTTCTTCATAAGAGCGAACCTGAAAGTAGAGCTCGATGCGCAAGGCTTGTGATCCCGTTGCATTCACGTTTGAGCGTTGTCGTGCGATGGAAGCGTGCTTTCCCGCAACCGCGTCTCATCCACGCAGCTGTTCCGATCCCAACACGTCCGTGCTGGAGACCACGGCCGGAGACGTCCACGTGTTCGCCGGCAAAACTGACCCCGGTCAAGAGGTCATCGTCCACAGGCACTTCGCCTCGGCCAACAACGAAGCTTCGACAGTCGTCTCTACGAATCTCACCACTCAGAAAAGCACAATCACGAGAAACGGTGAGGAGGATGCTTGCTGTGCGACCTGTGCACTGACTAGGAGACGTCTGCGCGGTTGGAAAGCCGCGTTCGTGAACGACACGTCAATTGATTGCTGTACCGTTCGCCATGTCCGTGATTGAGTTTATTGGCGCAAACACTGGAAAATTTCATACAAATTAAATTTGAAGAGCTGGGACACTGATACAACCTGTTAAACAGGTTGTCTCGTCGGGCACCCCTCGAAAGTTTCATAATTTTCCATAATGGTTTAAAGTTGATGGACGAATTTTTAGTAATTCAATAGGGTTACGTTTTTGAATGGGTTGCAGTCTGCTGGATCATCAGCGCAGTTGCGCAGGACTCAAGGAGTGCTGGGTCGCAACCGGTATCTCTCGCGTTTTGCCCAGTTCTGCAAGGAGCTGGACATGACCAAAAAGTGTAAGCCCAGTTAAAAGTAAGCTGTGCCCGGGTTTCCACAACCCTTTCGCGTCCAAGCAGACAATTGTTTGCTCTGCAGCAGTTCGTATATCGGTGCCAAGAAAAGCCAATTTTCCAACTTCCCTAACGGCCAGCAACTTGAGAGAGGTCTTGTGCAGTGTGGTGGAGAAATCTTCACAAGTCTTACAGAAGTATTTAAGCGCAGTGCAAAAATCTTCGAAGGGGCAACGGTCTGCTGCAGAAAATATGGTGCGATGATGAAACGAGGTTTTTCACTGCGTTTTGATGCGTTGTTGGCTGCAAGTTTAGCGGCTGTTGTCGTGTCAACAGGCAAGGAACGGGAAATAACGTCTCGTCTTCCTCGCTCCGCTTTGATCGGGGAGGCGTCTCGCGTAGAAGCGGAGAGCGACGAAAGCACTTTGCAACCGGACCCGATTCTGAGGCTCAGACGGATAATTGGATTAGGAAGTGGTTCTCAGCCATATCCGGATTTTCGGTCATACAGGTAGTCCGCGGTGTGTTAGCTGTATGTTGTTAACAGTATGGTTATTTGCCGTTTTTTTTAATGTTTTTCCCGTGTTCGAAAAAAATTGCACACTCACCCGCAAAAGAAAAACAGATCAACCCTGATGCTTTTTGTGTGTGTTTAACATTTGACTACTTTTTTGCATCTGTCAATTCCTAGTTGCCAATATTGCACTTACAGCACATGACAAATGTATCGGGCCCCCATGCGGACCAGGGCACCGGTGATTGGTCAAGGTCAATGATTAAAACGTTTTGCGCTTTTTAATGATTTTGGTCCCTGATAGAAATGTGTTATAACTTGATTGTTGATTTATTCTATTTGTTGAAAGGAAAAATATTTTCTGCACTAATTTTTGTTTTGATTTAAGCATATTTAAAATTTTTGTATCAGCTCTCAACGAGAGACTATGAATTTTAAAAAGTATTTAAATAAGTACACTTTTGATCTTATTTTCGCGTTTATTCGGAATTTGGCGTCCTTGCTTGAAAGCGACCCTCCACCCCCGCTGCTTCGGGTTTGTGGCCCTCGCGAAAAGGTCGAAGACTCCCGGCCTGTGATATGTCTTTGCCTTCAGGCATATTATGGTCTGGCATCCTGGCTCTTCCCGTAGTGGAGGTAACGACATTGTCATCTACGCTGCGCACGCGATCGTCGTTGCCATGGAAACCGCTAACGGCAATCAGCACTTCTTCGTCGGGCACACCGACAATGTGACGGCCATTGCTGTCAACAACCATACAGGTGAGAGTGTTGTTGACAACTGCTGGTCACTTGTTGATATACGGTTGTTGACCATTGTAGACTGTCGTTAGGTTTTTGTTTGCTGCTTTGAAGCCCATGTTGATTTTCAAAGACGTAGGCCTTGCTTTTGAGAAAAAAGGTCGAGTTTTCCGAAATGTGGTTCAAACATCGGTTTCGGTCTGGTCGGTTACTAGTTTGGATGCGGAGGTGCTGGCACAATCTTTCGGAAGCAATTCACAACTGCATGCTGGTTCTTTTTGCAAATTTCCGTGATCCTCGCAGAGGATCTCAAAAGACCCTAAAAATTTTTCAATCTGCAAAAAATCCTTTCGCAAAACGACGGTTTATCTGCGCCAGCGTTCCGCGATTGCGGAAACCCTTCTTTGCTGCGCAGTCAGATGCTTTCGGTGTACCGCACAACAAAACCAAGCATGTGTAATATGTGCCGCTCACAGCAGGCCAGGGTTTAGGTTTGGGGGGCAGAATACATTGTTAGGGGGTCAACATTTTCAAAAGTGTATGGTAGAACAAATTTTTCTGGGCAAAAAATTAAAGGGGGAAGAAAAAAGGTTTTTAGGGAAACTGCCCCCGAATTCACCCTTGTGGCTCCGGCCCTTCCTCGCAGGGCTTGTGAAGGACAATAAACCCAAGTCTTAAACTGAATCTCATCGAAAGGTTGTTCACAGCAACAAACTGCTTGTGTGACGTTACAAATTGCTTGTGTGACGTTACAAACTGCTTGTGTGACGTTACAAATTGCTTGTGTGACGTTACAAACTGCTTGTGTGACGTTACAAACTGCTTGTGTGACGTTACAAACTGCTTGTGTGACGTTACAAATTGCTTGTGTGACGTTACAAACTGCTTGTGTGACGTTACAAATTGCTTGTGCTTTTTCGCTTTCACCCTTTGTTATCTCCTGTTGCTATTGTGTGTGGTTAATTTCAAACCCAGGTTTAACCAACCGGAAGGGAGCACGGTTTAAAAAATTTTAATTCGTAGCCAGCCGACCTCGTGCAGTCAAGGCAGCGTGTGACTGTTCCGCCATTGCGTCGCAAGTAAACCTTTTTTTTATATACCATCCAGGCTCGCCGTGCATTTTAGCTTCGGCTCAGGGTGGGGCCGGGGGCGTGGTCCGAATCTGGAAGTTCGAAACCCAGAAGTGCGCGGCTATTGTGAGGAGCCAGCACTCCACCGGCACAAGCATACTCGCTTTCTCTGCAACTGGTGCTGTACTGGTTGGTGTTGGCAAGTAAGCAGACATTTTCTCAAACAATCCTCCTGTGCGCTGCAAGCTCTAACTAAACCTTCATGGACACAAAAACATATGACATGCTTAAAATTTGCTTGGCGTGTAGTTCAGGTTTCGTGGCAAAACTGTTGATAAATGGTTTGCGTAGATGTATTTTTTTTTCAGTATTACCCAAATTTATTGTCACTTTTAACGTTGTCGTCTTCACGCCAGGGACGGACACGGGAAAACGCTGGTCATGGTTTGGAACACTTCGGGAGCTTTGCGTCACGGTTCAGTGAGCGTGATTGCCAAAGCACACACGGATGTCGAGGTGAAGCTCTTTGCGTTCGCTCGGTGTTCTTCGAGCCATTTTTTGTGGAAGTTTTAAATGTCGCAGAAAAACAGATCGCGCTGGCGAAGAAAACCATCACGCAGTTCTCGAAGCACTGTTTTGTGCCTGTAGTTTGCTTCACACTTCGCTCGCGTTTTTCAAACAACCACGCCACTGTCCTTGCTCTAAGGTTCGTCAAAGAACGTTCATTGACCTTTGCTGTGATGCGATAAGAGCTGGCGGTGCGAGATATTTTTGTTCCGGCGCAAGTTCACTAACCTCGCAGTAAAAAGCAATGACCTGTTTGGCGCAAAACCAAATGGCAGTAATCACCCGAAGTTTGACTGAAATAGATTTTCTTGTCTCACCAGAACAGTTTTAATGTTGAACTGAGAAAAGACGTACTTATCGCAGAAAATCCACAACGCGGTGCTTTGTCAAATTTAAATACAAGGATGTTGTCCAGTAGCAGGCGCGTAACCAGGGGGGGAATGGCCCCCCGATTCCGAACGTTGTACCAAAAATTTTCAGGATAATCAAGGTTTTGATGCGTAAGCCAAAGCAGTGCAAGTCAACGACACTGCTTACGGAACCTATTACATCAGCCTTTAGTCGAACCTGATCAAATCATTATGTTTTACCGATTGTCCATGATTAATCAAACGTTATGTACACGAGGGTCGGAAAATGTTATCCAGGGCGGGCAATAGTAGTTTTTTTCAAGTGAAGCGAAGTATTTTTCTAAGGGGGGGGCAAAAATGATAAAATTTTATTTTTTCCACTCGAAACTAAGAAAACAACCTTTTTGCTAAAAATTTGATAGCGAAGAGTTTTCTGAGAGGAGGACAAATGTTTTAAACTATGTCCAATAGTTTTAAAATATGTTCAACACATTTTTCCAGGGGGTGGGGGCGAAAAATTATCTAGGGAGGCGCTTCAGTTACGCGCCTGTGTGCATATAGCATTGTAAATGCTAGAGAATTCATGTCATGGCTGGCATTACCTGATGTTTAAGCTCCGTGTGCAAGATGGGGATAATGAAATACAAACTTGTATCAAGTGCTTGTAATCACTAACCGAAAGTAAAACAAGGAGTAACGCTTTTCGCAGCTGTTTCTGGCCCACCAGCTTGCTGTATGTCACCTGATGGTGATGTAAACTTCATTTCAATACCATCGCAAAAATTCTTCTCTGTTAACCCTACCAAGCTACAAATACAGTATTACTTTTGTCTGTAGCATCAGCCACAGGCCCGTAACCAGCTTGGGACACCAGGGAGGGCGAAGAGTTTTCTGAGAGTGGCCCAAATTTTGTAAACTATGTCCAATACTTTCAAACTATGTCCAGCATATTTTTCCAGGGGGGCGAAAATTTTTCTGGCGGGGGCTTCGCCTCCCCTGCGGCCCCCCTGGTTACGGGCCTGATCAGCTGTAACCCTAAATGGACATCGTATATTTTTGTTTTCGTAAAATTTTGAAGTAAAAAGCGGTGTACGTTTTTATATGTCTTGCAGCTCAAACTTTGGCTGAGAAGCAATCCAGCGTCAAAGTCTTTTTTATTACGCAAATAGACCATACACCACGGGCCTCAAACTCAAAACGAGGGCCAAATGAGGACTTAAAAAAGAAACAGGACCGCATTATCACTATTCTAGAGCTGCAATATGACGCTGACGCAAAAAAGGCTGCACCTGAAATCTCCTAGAAACACCTGTTGCATCTTCTTTCCTGCGAATGATATCGTGAGTTATAGGGGGTTTATCTTTTAGCCCTCTCCATGTTCGTTTAAAACAGCTATGTCCGACCCACGGCCCAGTCGAAGGTTTTGTGCGGCCCATTTTAAGTTTTAGCTGCAGTGATAAGTATCCTACATACTGACAACCACTTCTTATTTTGATAATCTTCAATTTGCCATTTTTGATGCAAGCAGTTCTCAGTATCACTTTAATCAGGGGCATGACTAGGGGCACAATTCCCCTGGCGCCCTGTCACTATGGGGGCGCCGAATGGCTACAGAGTCGCCGAAAAGTCACAACAATGTCACAAGCGCTTTCTTCAATACACTACATTTACTTCCAAAATATCTCAGGTTCGAACGTGGAGGCGCCAGACTTGCTTCTTGCCCCGGGCGCCATCTAACCTCGTTACGCCCCTGACTTTAACACCTCTGTTACCATTGAAGTTAACATTCCAACGCATTCAGTACATTAACTTTAGCTAAATTTAATTTGCTAAGATCAAAGTAAGCCATTCAATGTGCGGCCCACACTAATATGCCACTCATTATGCGGCTCTGTTTAAGATAGTGACATAATTTTTTGCTCAGTAAGCCAATTGGGTTGGACATAGCTGGTTTAAAATGAACTTGTTGACACGCTGGCCGAGCGCTTTTAAACCCCGGTGAATAAACAAAATAACTTAAATGTTAATTATTTCAAAATTCCCAAAAAGCATCGCGGGCTGCACAAAATGCCCTCGGGGGCGACATGCGGCCCCCATGTTTGAGACCCCACAATTCATTCTAGATATTCATTTGTTACGATTAAGCATGCATTGTGCCGGTTCAATCACTGTTAACGTGGACTGTTAACGTTTTCATCAATGATTTCACATTAACTTGCCGGCGAAAAAAAAACAGTTTTGTCAAGTAATCATGGTCTGACCTGTACATAGCCTTGAAAGTGTTTCAACTTTCATCTGATGTTGAACCTTATCCTACAGTAAATTTGAAATTATTCAGCTGCAACGGGTAGACTCAGCAGCAAAATCTAACGAAAATAGGAAGAGTTTTTTTTTGCAAGTGCTGAGGACATTCACACTGACATCACTTACAGATAGTTTGCAATCTCTTTTCTTGATAAAGTGCATGTGACTAAAATGAAACTAAATTGAATTTTTTCCCAGTCGATTGCATTTTGTTATTTAAACACCCATGGATAAAAAAAGCTTCAACAGCTTACGCTGACATGGCTAGAGCAGCGGTTCCCAAACTCTTTGAGCGCTCCCGAAACCTGAGTTTGGTGAACGCGCCTCAAACAACGACCCAAGCCTTAAACAACGTATGAAAGAATAATCATTGTAGGCCTATTGGTGATTTTTGGGAGTAAGTTGCTAAGTTTGTTTTATTGTCAGCATTCTACTCTTTTCTCAGTAAGTGCTTATGCTACAGACATACAATCAATGGTAACGTTAAAAATACATAACTTCGGTTTGGATCGCCTCAGCATGGCCCATTCTTGGCACTTCGCCACTGTTATTTCGGTTTCGACCCATACTTTGGGAGCCACTGGGCTAGATCAACTAGCCGACCGCTGTGTTAAGCTTCGGCGATAAGTATTATTAACTTCACTACAGAGCCGTGGTGAGAATCGATTGTGGCTTCGTTTCCGAAAATACACAACCATTTTCACATTTTGTATAGAGAGGGTGGGTGAAACATACGCAAGTTTGTAACTTTTGCATTTCAGAAGCGTTTAACGAAATAAAATCCAAACATTTTTCAAACGCGTATAGGTATTCTAGCCTCTACGTTATCAGCTGCATACGTCAATCAGTCGCTCAAAAATTGGATAAGATCCACGTCTTTTATGCGCGCAAGTTTTGTAGACTAACTTCGGGAGTCCGTGTCTTAAAGCAAAGTTGCTACTCGGCTTCGATTGAATGTGTGTTAGTGTACATCAGAAGCGTGTAAATATAGAAAACGCAATCATAATGACGGTCACAATGACTGCTTGCTCAACTGCAATATAGGCTGCAAAAAACATACTGCAAATCTTGCTCTTAAACCATCGAGATTTTCACCATCGGTCTTGCATGAACCTTTTATAAGCAAATGGTGGCTTTCATCCAAAATAGAAACGTGGAAACTTACAAAAAACAAACTTGAAAAACTTGTTATTCAATGAAGATTGACTTCTATTTGCCGGCTTGAACATAAATATTCAGAATATAAGCGCCAGAAAAATGCACCTTTTGTGGATGATGCTTTAAAAACAAGGGGCATTATATATTTAAATGTTGAGACTTCATTGTTGTTTGCCCCCCCCCTATCAAAATTTCTGGCTACGTGCCTGTCCAGTAGTTGGTTCACTGGTTTCCCATGGCAGAGCAACACAAATAATGGCCGTGTCTGGCGCTAACGTTGTTCCTTGCGCGTGCTTGCCAAAGCGCACACGGATGTTGGGGTGATACTTGTTGCTCCAGGTCTTAACAGCGGTTGGAACAGAGCTTAAAGCTGGAAAGTTAATTCTGGAGCCCTTTCATGTCGATCACACAGCTCTCAAACCACCGGAATTAGACTCTTGTTTTTATAAAATGCTTAGTGTTCTCAGCGAATGGCAAAAAACACGGCAAAATCCTTTCAAAATTTGTTATCAAGTTCTCCACACCACTCACAGCCTGTTATTTTGCTTTCACTGGTGCATTCTCAATCATACTGTTTTTTAAAGCTGTCTTAGTTCTAAGTAGGGAGCATTTGTGGTTTTTTGCTGCTCTTGAAAGTGCTTGCCCCCCCACCCCCAGACACACGATCACGCGTTTCAAGTCTTGCTTGTTCAGATTGCCAGGATACGAATTTCTTCAAGCGACGACACACGAATGGTGTCCTGCGGTCGCGACAACATCCGGTTCTGGCGAGTACGATCCGGTCAGCTCCGCTCGTGCCCGGTTGCTATGCCGACGGAACAGCGATTGGAGGAGATCAGCGACGTCACTTTTGCTCCCATGGGAACGAGTAAGAAAGTTTGTTTTAACTGAAACGTGGGTTCATCGCAGAGCATCACGATGCTTGATTCTAAATACCAATGGTGGCTCGTTGTGGAAATGACCAGGGGAGCAACAAACTTCCTTCTCTGGTTGAGCATGTGGCATGCTTGTGCTGGTTACTCGTTAATGGTGTTTCTAATGATAGCACTGTTTCGCTATCACAAATGAAACCTCATCAAGAAACATCAAGTTGAAACGTTTGGATCGTAAAAATCAAGTTAAGAATTGCAAAGGAAGCAGTTAAAATGCTTGTGCTTTCCAAGTCGGTGAGTAAACGTAAAATTAGGGCAAAACCGGCGCAATCCTATGCCTGCTCTTTCCAGGGAGGATTACAGTCCCGCAGGCCATCTAGACCAACCTCCCCTAAATACCAATCTGCAACTCGTGGTACCATCGAGTCGAACATCGGTGTCTGCCTCAGACTCTGAAAAATGCAATGTTCCCGACT
>Ga0210059_1003562_pt1 | contig 24962 bp, 18 predicted proteins | sample Ectturendosymbi2_FD_188042 | JGI IMG/M metagenome (GOLD analysis project Ga0210059, IMG submission 188042) | Ecteinascidia turbinata endosymbiont from Florida, USA - Sample 2 (SPAdes) (version 2) | ecosystem: Host-associated > Tunicates > Ascidians > Unclassified | place: Key West, Florida... | reverse complement strand
AATTTTTCCTGCAATGGACAGTAGGGTGATCCCCCGATAGTTGGAGCAGTCTGACTTTTCTCCCTTGTTTTTGTACAAGGTAACAATGACTGCATCGCGAAAGTCTCTTGGAAGTTTGCTCTGCTCCCAACAGTAGACAAGGAGTTCGTGGAGTTTACTGTGTAGCGCTGGACCTCCATATTTCCAAATCTCAGGTGGTATTCCATCAACTCCTGCTGCCTTGCGACTTTTTAACGGCTCTATGGCTTTGGTGAGCTCTTCCATAAATGGTGGCTCGTCCAGTTCCACATTAGCTGGTAGCCGACGGATGTGGAGGATTGCCGAGTCCTGGATGACTCGGTCAGCACTGAAGAGAGTCTGGAAATGCTCAGACCAGTGGCTCAAAATAGATGTCTTATCTGTGAGGAGCACCCTGCAGAGCGCACTGCGCAGAGGACTGCGCCTGGTGTGTAGGGCCGTACACTGCTTTGAGGGCTTCATAGAAGCACCAGTAGTCACCAGCGTCTGCACTATGTTGAGTTCTCTCTGCGAGGTTGGTCCACCACTTGTTTTGGATGATTCGAAGCTTGCGCTGTAGATATCCACAAGTGTAACAGAAGGCAGCTTTCTTCATAGGACACGACGGCTGAGCCAGGTGGGCCTGGTGGGCTGATCTTTTCTTCGCCAGCAAATCCTGAATCTCATGGTTGTTCTTATCGAACCAGTCTTTGTTCTTTTTCGTGGAAAGTCCCAGAACATTTTTAGATGTTTGCAGGATGGCAGTTTTCAGTTTATTCCAGAGTGCTTCGGGAGAGGAATCTTTTGAACAGCTGTCCTGTTCAAGCTTGGTCTGTGGGTCTGCCTGAAAAACAGTTTTCACTTCAGCTGACTGTAGTTTGCAGAGTTTTGAAAGTTTTCTTGGGGGGCCCTCCCTTCCTTTGTTTGGGTTTGAAGTGCAGCTTGGGTTTGCAGCGCACTAGGCGATGGTCAGTATGGCATTCCACGCTGGGCATCACTCTGGTGTGCAAGACATCCTTGAGGTCTCTATGGCATACTAGAACATAGTCAATGAGGTGCCAGTGTTTGGACCGAGGATGCATCCAAGTTGTCTTCAGGCTGTCCTTTTGCTGAAAGATGGTGTTAGTGATGACCAGTTGTTGCTCCGTGCATAACTCAAGTAGCAACCGCCCATTGTCGTTGCAGTTACCTACACCGTGTCTGCCAAGCACTCCTTTCCAGGCAGTGGCATCTTTGCCCACTGTGGCGTTGAAGTCGCCAAGGATTATTACCTTGTCGTCTGCAGGGGTGCTTTGCATGAGGCTGTGGAGCTCTGAGTAAAACTTGTCTTTTTCTGCAAGTTCAGCCTGAAAGTGTAGCGTACTGCTTGTTCTTTGAAGGGAATCGCATGGACATGATGCGATCGGAATGACCGGTTGGCAGATTTTCCAGCTTGGAGGCGATGGGAGTTCTGACCATGAAGCCGACACCTCCAAGTCATCTTTGTGTTGAAATTTTTCCTGACCAGAAGAGGGTATATCTGGCGCCATGCTCTTGAAGGCTGCCTTCATCAGGAAACCGGATTTCGCTAAGGGCAGCAATGTCTACATTTAGCATAGACAGTTCATATGCGACAAGAGCTGAGTGGCGTTCAGGTGTGTTGCTGTCAGCTTTGTCAAGCATAGTTCTGATGTTCCAACACGCCAGTTTTAGTGCTTGTGCATCCTTGAAGGTGGATGTGTACCTTCCTTTCTTGGTACTTGTTCGACCACTTCAGAAGATGCCCGTTGACCGCGGCTAGCCAACTGGTGGGGATAAGAGACGAGCTTTGGTTAGGCCACCTTTTCTAGGTCCCTCTCCATGTGGAGCAAGCAGTGCTCTCCCTAAATAAGGCTGCTTGGTCGTTCAGGGTGCTGCCGAGCGATGCTGTCGTCTCTGAGTCAACATCAGGCGACCAATATCCTGAACCGTCTGCATGCAGGATTCGAACTACGGCTTCCAGTGTCATCTTCCACTTGCCGCTTTCGCCCTTTTCCCGTTGCTACAGGACTTTGTAAGATTGGTGGCGTTACGGAGAGGACGTGTCCTTCTTGCCTGTGCTATGGATTTTTAAGGTGAAGTGCAATGTGCACAGTATTGACCCCACCCTTTACACCTGGGGTTCATCTGCCATGGCCCAGCAAGCTGGGACGGTGACGGTGAGGTCCATAGGTCGTAGATTTTTTCTCGAGGTTTACTCCTGAAGCCTTCCTCATCAGTAGATAGTTGACCGCAAGGCAGCGGGGGTTTGCTAGATGGCTGTCAGTGCTCTCCAGAGCCAACACCCTTTGACAGATCTTGTTTTTCATTCTGCTTGGGTGACTAGCCATCCTCCTCACCAGAACCCGGAGGGAACTGGTGGAGGTGCCGGTTTAGTTGCCGACGGCCCAACCCTGGGGCAGGTGGTGCTGGGTTTCAGGTTACCAGTAGCAGATCCGAAATTAACCTGACCTGACAGACATTGTGTTTGGTACATTGTTTGTAAACCTGCGATGTGGTAGTTGTAAAATCTTTATATTACATTTCTAAGTCGTAAAAAAACAAAAAAAACAAGCAATGAAGTTGAAACCGTGCATTATCCGTAGGGTAACGTATGGCATATATCCGTATTTTAAACACTGTGAAGTATACTGTGCTCAGTGCTTTGGAAAATAAACGCAAATCAACGTTGGTATGCAGTACAGGTGCACATATTTTTGTTATGAAGAGAATTTGACACATCTGGTGCAAAAGTGTTAAGCATTGTCGCATGCTTCTAGTAGTTTCCAAATGTCATAAAAATAACTTTAAAAGTGCTCCTTTTGCAATGAAGCTTCATACCTACAGGGATGAGACACCACTGCACAACGCCAAAAACAGTGTGCGGAAGCCTGGAAGATGAACACGCAATGTTGATTCTAGCACGTCGGCGAAGGGAGTTGTTTTGGCAACAGTTGCTGCAGATAAATGGCACTCAGTTAAACAGTTCACTGAGAAAAAAACGCAGAGATTCATCTGCATACAGCAGGTGCTCTGCAGAAATACAATCAGGCCCTGGAAATTTGTTCAAAGGCAGCTTTTGAAGAAGTGCTGCCAAGGAGACAAAAGAACACATGGGCATTTCAAGACCCAGATAGTTCTCCTTGCAGTCTATGCTGTGTTCCACAGACTCTGCAGACCCATTGCCAGAGTTTTCAGAGCTCAATATTCCTTTAAAATAGTCTTTCCACATTTTAACAATCTCTGAACCACCATTTGCCCCTCCCACCAATGTTGGTAGTGATGAGGATCTGTTTTTGTTATTGACCTTTTGCCAAAATGACTTCATGGTTTTATCAGCCTGTAATGCAGCTGGTCAGCTCTGCATAAGAATTTTCTTTTTCTTCGAGATGTTTCTCATCTGTACAATTAAAGTTTTGGCAGTGCCTCACCTCTGTGGGCACTTGCAGTTAATCAAGTAGGTTGTTGCTTTTATGGTAGTAGTCCTCTCTTGAAATCGCTTTCCTATTAAAAATTTTCTGATCGATTCCTTGTTTACACCCATCGTGGAAAGTACATACTTCACTAAATCAGGTTTCAGCCATCCAATGTACTCACCAAAATTGCAGTTAGAATTTGACTGCTTTCAGTATGATAGCTTAAAATAAATTTTGTTGAGTAAATCAATGTGTGAAGACAGCAACATGCCCTTTAGGCTCAGTAAGAAATTTTGGTTGGGCATAGCTGATCTAGATAAATATGACTTACAACAAACTCAAGTAATGGTCAACAAAAAAATTTTGTCACGGAGTGTGAGATCGATTTTGGGGTATTTTGAGGTCACTGAACCTGAATATGCTCTTAATTTTTTCAAATTGGGTCTAGTTTTTGAGATACTGAGCGCGAGAATTTTCAGTGAGAAGTTGTTGAGTACAGTATATAACACAGTATTATGAATATGATTTGCATTATGTTGCAACAATTATAGCATGGTTCTGTTGAAATGCATGTATTGTTAGGAAATAGTAGTTACTACAGCTGTCTTCAGTCAATAGCCTAAGGCACATTGCAATGTAGGCAGTGTAGTCCAGACGTAGTGCGAAGATCTGTTCATATGGATTCAGCTTTAAGCTATACTGGTATTCATACGAGTATAGTTAGGATGTCTGTGTTGAAAAGATTGGCAAATGGTTGTTTTGTAGCACTTCTGTTATAGACAGTTTGCTGATGCCGACTACTTTTTTTCCTTAGGTATTGTATTTAACTTCAAACTTGCAATAGAGTTATGACTTCAAAGCGTGGTATCTGTGTCAATGATCCGGATAAATTTTGCTACATTTGTGGAGAGTACATGAGAAAGGAGCATCATTTCAATGTGCGAGAATTTACGAAGAGAGCATACCAAGCTTACTTCGACATGAAGCTGGGAGATCAAGACAAGCGATGGGCTCCTCATAATGTAAGAATTGCACTGAAACCCTTCGCTTTTAGACTCAAGGCAAAGTAAAAGCAATGCGATTCGGAGTGCCTATGGTTTGGCGAGAGCCCAAGAACCACCATGACGATTGCTACTTCTGCATGGTGAATATGTCAGGATGGAACTGACACAAAAAGGATTTGTGGTATTACCATGACATTGAGTCTGCAAGGTGGCCGGTGGCACACTGCGAGGAAGTACCTATACCAGTATTTTCTTCTTTGCCACAGCTTGATTCAAGTGATGAATTGTTTACAGAAACGGAAGAAATAGCGATGATATGTCTGATGTAACTGCAGAATGGCAAAGTCAGGTGAAGCGTTTCACTCAGGGCCAATTCAATGACTTAGTCAGAGACTTAGCTTTATCAAAAGAGGCTTCTGGGGACTTGGCTTCTCATCTCAGAGAACATGGTATTCTTGATTCCAAGACCAAAATAACGTTCTATCGCCACAGGGATGAAGTGCTGATTCTTTGTTAAAGAAGACAATTTTGTATTTTGCAAAAACATCAGAAGACTTCTTACAGCAATGGGTGTACCCCAATACACACCGGCTGAGTGGCGTCTGTTGATTGATAGTTCCAAACAAAGTTTAAAGTGTGTTCTGCTACACAATGCAAATACCTATGCTGGTGTCCCTATTGGCCATTCAGTAAATTTAAAAGAGAACTACTCGACTGTAGAGATGGTGTTGCAGAACCTGTGCTACAACGAGCATAAGTGGTTGATATGTGTCAATTTGAAAATGGTAAACCTCTTATTGGGACAGCAAGGTGGTTATGTGAACTATCCATGCTTTCTTTGTCTGTGGGATAGCAGAGCTGATGATCAACACTAGCAAAGAAAGGATTGGCCCGTACATGAAGAACTCGTGGTGGGGGAGAACAATGTGATAAATGAACCATTGGTTGATCAGGATAGAATCCTCCTCCCACCTTTGCATATCAAATTGGGCCTGATGAAACAATTCGTAAAGGTGCTAGATAAGAATGGTGATTGTGTCTGATACATCCGCAACAGATTTCCTGCTACAAGTTATGAGAAAGTTAAAGCAGAAATTTTTGATGGACCACAAATCCGAAAGTTGATGAAAGATCCCGCGTTTGTTTCTCACATGACAGTAGTTGAATCCGTAGCCTGGTGTTCATATGTTTCTGTGGTAAAGAGTTCTTGGGAAAAAAGAGGGCAAACTGTTACCAAGACATAGTAAAGCAGATGCTAACAAACTTTCAAACTTTTGGGGCAAGAATGAGCATAAAACTTCATTACCTCTTCAGCCACCTGGTTCGATTTCCAGATAACCTTGGTGAAGTAAGTGAAGAACAAGGTGAAAGATTTCACCAGGCCATTAAGACTATGGAAACAAGGTACCAGGGTTGATGGGACCGTCATATGATGTCTGACTACTGTTGGATCCTTATGTGGGACTCTAACCAGCAAAATTACAAGTGGAAATCATATAAACGTGCCTTTCAACAAGTGGATTGACCTAACATGGACTATCGAGGACACCTTATGTTTTGTTTTGTTTTTATTGGTATGAAATTTCAATGCCATTTTGCAATGTACAGTAGCCTGTTCAGTGATACGCAATTAATCAATAAGCGCTAATGCTAAAAAAAGAATTACGTCTATCTCAAAAACTAGAGCCAATTTGAAAAAACCAAGTGCATATTCAGGTTCAGCGACCTCAGTATACCCTAAAATTGATATCACACTCCATGCCTTTTGAAAAAAAATTTTTTTTATTGACTAGTGAATTGGTTTGTTTAAGCCATATTTCTTTAGATAGACCATTATATGGTGAAAGCATTTTGAAACCAGTGTCTGTTCTTCATGCTCTGTGTGAAGTGACAGCAAGCACTTGTCCTCTGTCATAAGAATATCAACTGAAATAATCCACATTTTTCGGTATACAGCCTACAGCTTGATTTATGACAATTGCTTTAGGAGTGTATATTCCAACACTACAGTTATCCATAGCACCAGCAATACAATATTTTTAATTTATTGCTAACAAGCATCATCATATTATACAACATACCTCAATGAAAAAGGAACACAGATGTACAAAGCAGCGAGCTGTCCTGAGCTTGCAAATATATACATCAAACATAAAACGTAAAAAATTATTTAGATACGCAATAGCTATTTTGCTTTGTAGCTCTTCTCTTATTTTCGGACTTCACTTTTGTTTCCATTGCTTGCTTAGTTATCTGTACAAGTCATGTGGTCCGTGTTTGCTTGATGGTGACAAATTAAAATAAGATTTAATAGAAAAAATTAATTATAATTTTAATGTTTTATTACAATTTATTCATCCATTAAACTACCTTAAATAGATACGTGTTGTAGAGATAGACCGATATATCAGCCAGACATATTGGGCAGATATTTGGGTGTCACCGATGCATCGGTATTGGCAAAAATGGCCAATAAAATTGGCTTCAATAGGTGTTGACAAAATGCTGTTTTCCTCCTCAATCGTCCAGACAACTTGCGCAAGAAAGCACAACAAACCAAGTCAAGACAGTTGTCTTGCAGCAACGCTCGCAGGTGCGTTTTCATAAACAAGCAGACAAGATGAACAATGGAGCACGTGTTGACCGTCGCAGCCAAAACAAAAGCATCATCATTAATGAGATTAATTAAATATCATAGGAAAATATTGAAATTGCTGCAATTTGAAGAAATTTAGCTCATAAATCCTGATTTTTGAAGTTTTTCAGAAAAAGGTAAGGCATAAAATAAAATCAGATTTTTGATAATGAAACGGAAAACAAGATTTACAAATTTTGAAAGTATTGGTTATTAGTATCAGCTATTGGTCCATTAATGGGTGATATATCGGTGTTAGCCCCAAAAAAGCCATATTGCTCGATCTCTAATGAGTTGTATTGCAAGGTAAAAATTAAAAATATTATTTTTCTGGAAAGCTTTTTTAAAGATACAAACAAACTTGGTAGATAAAAACTTACAGTGGCACATGGATATGAAAATGTTGATTTTTCATAATATTCAAGCCATTCATGAATCCTGGCTTAAATTTTGTTAACACAAATATCATAAACTCAAGGTAAGTCAACATTGTTTTTACAAAAAATACATAAAATGATTTCGCATGGTAGTCGTGGAATGATTTGAATAATTCAGAATGGCAAGTCATGTTCACTTCTTTATTCAATTCATGTTTTCAGAATGGTGAAGGTTTTCACACTTAGGAGAGAAACGATAACTGTGAAGTAGCTTCACTATTTTGCCACGACTGTGCAAATCGTCAAAATGCTCATAGCCTAACATATACATGTAGAAATCAAACCAATACTGACAACAAATTTTAGAAGTACACCTTTATACTATTTGCATATATTTACACATGTTACTTGAAAAACAACATGTATTTCTTCAAAATACCTGTTTTCAAAGCACCACAATTTTTGCTCATTATAATCAAAACCACAAATACACAAACATGTTTCATCATCATTAGAAAGAGGACTTTCAGAGCTTTCAAATGATACTTTGCTTGAAAATATTGAGAGATGAGCCCCACAGTTTTTTCACAGTTGAATGATCTTAAAAGGTATGCTTATAGTTTTGCGTCTAGAATCACTCAACCATCACCTATGTGAGTGCAAGTTTCGAATTAATGAAAAAAAGAAACCTGACTACCTCTCAACCAAATTTGAGATTCCTCATGATAAAAGTGAAAATTTTATTAAAGTTTGAAGACAAATGTTAAGGTTTTAAAAAAATTTCATGCATGACTGATCACAAAACAGCCAATTTTGAAACTCTTGTATCTCCGGCACTGCTAACCTGATTTTCCTCAGATTGATATGCTCTATAAACTGATAAATTTTCATCAAAGTCTGTGAGTAGTGGTGACATTTTTTGATTTTTTGTGCTGTTTGGCAAATAATGATGCATGAGATAGAACTCAAACAGTAATTTCTATAAATTATTATAATCGCATCAGGAAATAGTTCACTGTGTGTTCAAATGTGGAATGCTAGCTGAGATTTTAATTATGTGATAAAAGGTTTTCATAAACTGAAGAAAAGCTATCTTTGTCAGGTGAAAAAAAGTGTTGCAGTTGTGCTTAATTTTTTCCTAGATTTATAGATTAGGGGTGACTGTTGCACCATCTGTGTTGTTTTGAGCCATCACAAAACATCTTTTAAACATTGTTTAAAATCTTTCACTATCCCAAAAATGTGGTTGATCTTCAATCATAAATTTGCTGATTTATAAGCACCATTGTATTTCAAACAAATTTTTTTGCATCATAACTTCAAGTTTTGCTATTTTGTAGATCCTTTTTCAGTAGTATTGGTATAAAGTTGCAATGCCTGTACCAAATAGGCTCCGGGACCTGATCAGGAACATTAGAAGTTGCAAAACTGCAGCTGATGAAAGAGCTATCATTCAAAAAGAATGTGCGGACATTAGAAACGGATTTAGAGAAGAAGACTCAGTTTTTCGATGCAGGAATGTAGCAAAAGTTTTGTACATTTACATGTTGGGCTATCCTGCCCATTTTGGTCAGGTGGGTAGATTGAAGAAAAACTTTGTGATAATGTCAGTTGATTAAAGAGTTTTATTGTTATTATGTATTACATGCAACTTATGAAATCAGTAGATGCTAACTAGAATTTCAGACAATTTTGACAAGCAATCAAGGGCTTTAGACATTGTACTGGTAGTTTGCGTGACATGTGTTGACATCATTGATAATTTATTGCTTAATTATATTATACTGTTTTAGTTATTATCCTGGTTCTAAGGTTTGTGCTTTTAGGGGGCAGTGAAAGTTGTTCACTACATGAAATGCTACATAAACCTTTTTAAAATGAGTGTAAAACGTGTATAAGAGCATACGAAAACACGAAACTAAAATGATTGGATTTGGTATTGATAGGCATCCAGCAAAACATTTAGTGAGGAGACGTAGGTTATTTAAATTTGTTGTGAAAGTGAACACACATGTATATTTATATATGTATTATTATATGTAAAAGCTTACAGATGTGTAAGAAAATGCAAAATTGATGCCCTGATTACTGTAATAATTTTTACTATTCACATCTGCAGAAGGTAGTGGTAAACCTGATTTAAATGATGAAACATGATATTTTGTCATAACTACAGATTTTTTATGCAAGCTAAATGATGTTGGTTTGTAATCTGTGAATGTTAATGAGGGTCCACATTCTATCCATACTTGCATCAGTTTAAAGTTAACATTATTTTTACTTTTATGTGGACCAGCAATCTTGTGTGCTTGAAAACCAAGGTTTACGCAACTAGAAACATAAACGAAAATTTTGTTCATTTGTACACACACTGTACTCAAGGCTAAATGATACAGTAGGCTAAGGATGTGTCTCTGAAGCTTTGTAGACTGGGCTCAAATTCTGAGAAGGTCATACCAAAGATTTGAAAAAAGGGATGCTTAAACCTGTCCATTGTTCAGCATTGTGTTCAGCATTAATGGGCGCAAGGGAAAACACCATAAGCAGTGCTGCACTTGATTAGCCACCGTTGCAGCAGTTACAGCAAAAGAAGTCAAATGGACTCAGAGCAAGCGTAGAGAAGATAAAGCACTTGCAGAGCAATCCTGACATTCCAAAGGGAGTATGAAATGAGTTAAATGAAACTTTAGATATGATGAAACTTATTTTTAGATATAATGAAGTAAATTTTGTAGAGTTGTTCTGAAACTAGCAAGATTGTTAGAAGATTTCTTGGGCTAATCATGCTTTCTTTCTTCAGCTGGAGGCTCTTAAATTAATTGTATCAAGTCGATTCACTGATAAAAGAATTGGATATCTTGGTGCCATGCTTTTACTAGATGAACACAGAGAAGTTCATTTGCTCATGACAAACTCCCTAAAAAAGTATGTATGGCTTTGCTTGTTTAGAAGAAAAGTACATGCTTGTCATGCTAAAAAAGTAAAGCGATTTCCATGCATCTGTAAGAAATAAAAACATTGCTTTTCATTCATTTCAGCTGCAACAATAGGCCACAAGAAGACTGAGTCAATCCTAGTCTTATTACTGCTTAACCCACAATGTTAAATTTCAATTCCTTGTCTGTAGCCTTTGCTATGTTTGAACACACTATTCAGCATATTAAAATGTAGTGAAAAAAGTCTGAATTTATAATTTTCACATATTTTAACCTGAATGAATTATTTTCCTAATAGATTGGTAGAAGATTACACCCACATCAATTTTTGTTATAACATGTTGTTTGGTTTAGTTTTGTCATAACACAAAGGAGGTATACTAAATCGAAAAATTCTAGGGATGCTGTTATATTCCTCACGCATCCAAACAACTTGCACTAGAAAGCACAATGAAGCAAGTCAACAGTTATCTTACAGCAACACTAGCAGGTGCGTTTTCATAAACAAACAAACAAGATTAACCATGAAGCATGCGTCGGCCATCGCAGCCGAAACAAAAACATCGTCAGTAACCTTCACAATGCTTAACGTACTTGAGGTTTGTTGTCCAGACTGTGCTACCGTGTGTAGATGCTGTGTACAAATAAACTTCCGTTGCATTTCTAGAAGTTTTTGCAGCACAAAATGTGTGACTGCAAGCTGCGGAAGTCCAATCGATGCCTAGTTTAGCGCAGATTAATTTTAAAAAGCTTGTATGAAAAATGAATTGCGTTATGTTAAGCAACATTTGTGGTGTTATGAATATGATTACAAATGCAACTGCTACTCACTAGTGAAGACAACTGTTGCTGTGAAGCAATTGCACGTAATATCTTAAAAGGATTCGACATCTCTTAACTTGATATATTAGGCTATAAGCGCACTGGTTTACACTGTACGCAAGCTAAAATATCCTGTTCTTGATTTAACTTAATCGACATTTTCCATGAGGCATGACAATGTCAATTGTGATCTCACAATCCAAGCTGTTGCAAGACGCTGGTTTGTGAATGTTTTAATACACAAGTTACGGAAGCGCTACTCCAGAATTACACAAATATGTTGAAATGGTGATTTGGCGATTTGTCCAATAGCAGCGCGGATTTGATTAACGCAAATGCTCTATCCTGTTCCTAGCACACAGAGCCTTCATGCATAATTATCAGACTGCTGTGCAACAGTCCCGACCCGACAATGCACTCTATGACGTAACATTCGGTCGTAGGTTTTGACTCGGTAAGCAGATGATTGTCTGCGAACAAACTAAATATGTGCTTTTGTGTTGGTTGGCTGTTTTACCAAAGTCTCTCCAGGCTAGACAGTTTTACGTTCAGTGTGCATAAAAAAAGTGCCTACCTTGTCACAGCGAGCAGAACCCAGCGCAGAATTCGATGTTAAAGGGTTCGTTCTTTGGTGCAGAATGCGATGTTGTGCTGTTCTTTATTTTCGCAGTGAAGTGATGGTTTTAATGCGTTGCGCATTGTTTTTTACTTGTGACATCTGAGCACAGGCACAGATGTCTACACAGGGAGTAGGCACACTCATGCGCAACACATGTTAATCTGTTTGTGCATTTATTGATTTAGAGTTAGACTACTGTGAGTCCTCGTACAAATTGCTATGGAATACAGTAGGCACGTTGGGTCAAAACATCCTATTAGAGTACATTTGGCCTTTAGTCAAACACAGCTGGTTGAAATAGTCACGTGACAAGTACAATACGTAAAGAGACAAGAGTTTAATCTACAGTTCACACAATGCAAACAAGAAGCTGCTGACAGCTTGCCAGCACTGAAACCATGACATTACTTGTCTATCAGACTGAGCCATTTACAGACGTTAAAATCAATTGAGACAGTCATGCTGTTTAAGCTTGTCATGTGACCACTTCAGCCAATCATGTTTGGCTGGTGTCACAATAGCTCCAGGAGTATATATTTTGCCTCATAAAATAATTGTAACTTGTGAAATTATTTTCTTCGTTTATGTGGTCTGAAGAAAAAAATGTCCTGTGATGCCTTTCAGTAGTTGTAGTTGGAAAATGTTTGGCTGATGGCAAAATAGCTCCAGGAGTGTTTATGTTGCATCATGAGGCAAAATAGATACTGCTTGAGTAATACAAAAATATCGGTATCAGTTATTGGCAATGAAAAATGAATAACATCGGTATCGGCCCAAAAAAGCCTTATCGGTCGAGCTCTATACCTAACACTTTGACGGCCGGTGTACGAATATATTGTACCTGGATTTTTGGCCTAAAACCAGCAGTTTTCGGTTGCTTTACCAACACCATAGCTCCTCTGCTGATTGCGCTAGAAAGCTGTTCAAGGGCTCAAATGGATCGGCAAGTCTTCTAGTCTGCACTCGAAAAAAAATTTTTCGTTTCGGGGTTGTTGATTTCTTGTGAGTGACATCATAAGTGAAGTATTTTTTTGGTCATTTTGGCTCATGTTGCCTGGCCTAGGGCCCAATCGCTAGGCCAAAGTGTTTCGCTGAAGTTCTCATTGGAAATTAGGCTCGAGTTCAAGTCTTTTGAGTGTTTGATCAACTTCCTATTGTTTCCGGTTCAAAAGTTATGATCTGAAATAAACAAATTAATTATCTAATTAGTGAAATATTTTTATTACTTTGTATCAGGGGTCTCCAAACTGTTTTGCCCAAGGGCCACATAAGCTATTACACAACAGTTCGCGGGCTGGACATCTTTGTAATGTAATTGTTTCAGGATATGTTACATTCTACCACATCAAGAAACTTTTCGTAAATATATTTTTTCTTCATTATTGACAAAATGTCTTCGCGGGCCGGATTTGGCCAGTGGGCTGTAGTTTGGAGACTCCTGCTTTTGATCATAACTTTTGATCCTGAAACCCCAGCAGGTCATCCAATGTATCAAAAGACTCGGATTGTAGCCTAGTTTCCAATAAAAACTTCAGCAAAATACTATCATCTAACGGCTTGGGCCCAGGGCCAGATGAAGTGGGCTAAGGTGGCCTAAAAGTCCTCCACTTATGATGTCACTTGCAAAAAATCTGTACTCCCCAACCAAAAAAATTTTTTTGAGTGCAGTCAGAACAGCACTCTTCAACCAGTGTGCACGGTGCACCCTAGGGTGCACAAAAATATGTGTAGGGTGCACCACCAAGAAAGGGTTCACAAAGGTGCATCACAAACTTGACACACTAAACAGATAATTTTTACAAAACTTTCTGTTAGCAAAAATGAACCATTAACGAACCAATGACTTTCAGGATTTAACTGAGACTTTCCACATTCTAAAGTGTGGTGCATAAGCATCAGACCATTTCAAGTTAATTGTTGTAATTAGATGATTATTTGTGATTCATAAGCAACGGACAATCAGCCATTATCAATTGAATTATGTTGCTGAGTTACTGAATTAGGGTCTTGCTTATTTAGGCCAGGGTGCTTTCAGACAGGGGTGCAATTAGGTGGGGGACATGGGGGATGTGTCAGTAAATTGGGTGCATGAGTTTAGGTGTTTAAGTAGATAGGGTGCATGAGTTCGTCATATCTTTAAGGGTGCAGCGTAACAAAAAAGGTTAAAGAGCACTGGTCTAGAAAGACTTGCCATGTCTTTTGAGCCTTTGAACAGCTCTCTACCACTTTTGGCACCCGGGTTACGCTTGTGCAAAGCCATGTGTGATCTGGTTGTTTTGGCGTGAGAATCCCCAAAACCAGCCGGACGTCAAAGTGTTAAAGAAAGCTGACCCAGAGAAGTTTTCATTGTAGGTAAATAATAGTTTTGCAGAGAAGCAAGTCTTGTTTGATATTTGTGGATTGATGCAATCTCAGCAAAGTTGTTATCAAAGTGATTAGGTAATCAACCATTATAAAAGGAGTACATGAATTTGGCAACTGACAGTTTAAATAAGTCTGGTGTTTCAAAAATTTTGTGCTTGGAATAGAGTACAGCTGTTTTCATTTTGTCATATTCAAGGTTTCTCACAGCTTTGTTTTGCACTCTAATTAAAGCGAGTAAAGTCGTCTTGTTGGCCCTTCTCCAGTTAACACCTTGGCACACGGGTGGATACGGGGATTTTCAGAAAAAAAAAACGCTTAAACGCACGTGAGTTTGCGCGGGAATATCTCCACTCCTGTACGGGTTACGGACCTAGTCAAAGCGTCAAAAGACATGGCAAGTCTTCTAATCTGCACTCGAAAAATTTTTTTTTTGCTTATGGGTGCGGGTATTTTGTGAGTGACGTCATGAATGGATGACTTTTAGGCCACCTTGGCCCACTTTACCTGGCGCTAGGCGCCAACCGTTAGGTGGTAGTATTTCGCTGAAGTTTTTGCTGGAAACTAGGCTACAATCTGGGTCTTTTGATACTTTGTATGACCTGCTGGGGTTTCAGTTAAAAAAGTTATGATATAAACTAATAAAAATATTTGACTAATTAGCTAATTAGATAATTAATTAATTTGTCTATTTTAGATCATTAAAGTCGATCAAAGGCTTGAAAGACTCGGACTCGAGCCTAGTTTCCCATAAAAACTTCAGCGAAAGACTTTGGCCTAGTGGTTGTGCCCTAGGCCAGGCTACATGAGCCAAAATGACCCCAAAACTACTTAACTTTTGACGTCAGTCACAAAAAATCCGCACCCCTCAACCTAAAAATTTTTTTCGAGTGCAATCTACTAGACTGGCTGATCTGTTTGAGCGCTTGAACAGCTCTCTAGCGCAATCGGCGGAGGAGCTATGGCGTTGGTAAGGCAACCGAAAACTGCTGTTTTTTAGGCTGAATTCGAAGTACGAATATATCGTTTTTTGAGAAAATTAAAGAATTTTAAGTGTGGCTTATGGTCTGAAAAAGATGATGTGGTTGTGCCAGAAGTTACGCCATGTTCCATTTGTGGAACATTGGAGGTTTCCTGTACAAGATTTTAGCTTTTCCCTGTCTTGTTCTGTTTTGACTCATAACTACGTTTTTCCAGTTAGAGTTAACAGAAATGTTTGGTTGTGAATATGTGCTAACAACTGATAGGATAAGCATTGAAACAGGTTTTGCCACAGTATTCGTGCAGACGGATATTGCCTTTTGTGCACATACTTTCTGTATCCCAAAAATGGTTTACGCTATTGAAGCGAATATTTTGTGGTAGTTTGGCCACAACACTGCTCGATGGTTCATGATATTCTTTTTGTTTGAGTAAACATAGCATCACTTGCCTTTTGAACTCAAGATGTGTCATTTTCTGATCTCCCATTTGACAGTGAAGCCAGAATAACATATTGCAATGAATTCGCAATTTTGAGCATCATATGTCCAAATTACACTATTTCATTAATACTTTCAATCCCGGGTGGTTTCCCTGCAGTGATATCCACAGTTCCCAGCCGGTTTACCTTAAAGTCCCTCAGGCGCCACTTTTTTACAGAGCTTTGCAACACCATAACTCACCAGCTGATGAGCTAGAGAGCTCTTCAAACTTTCAACAGATTCAGGAAGCCTTCTAGTTTGGGTTTCTAATTTTTTTGGAGTTTTGGGTTGGGGTTTTCAGTGGATGATGTCATAATGGGGGCATGTTTTTGCCTTTTTGGCCGAGGTTACCTGGCTCTGGGCGCCAACCCAATGAGCCATAAGTTTTTTTTGGAAACTGGGCTATCATCCAAGTCTTTAGAGCCCTTGATTGGCTTTCTAGCGTATGTGGAGCCAAAATTATGACTCAGAAAACAAAAATTGAGTTAAAATTGAAGTCCAACAAAAGGTAGCCTCAGTGGCCATTTTGGCTGAAGGCTATAACTCGCCATGCAGTTGAGCTAGAGAGCTGTTCAAACCTTTGAAGATGGGGGAAATTTTGTCTTGTAGTTGGCAAGAAAAAAAAATATTTAGTTTTGGATGTCAGGTTTTTTGTCGATATTGACATGATGGGAGTATGTTGATGCATATTTTGTTAACATTCTGATGACATCATCAGGCCCTGGGCACCAACACAAAGAGCCATTTTTTTGACTGAAGTTTTCATTGGAAACCAGGGTTTCATTGACTTTCTAGCATTCTGGTTCCAAAATAATGGCCAAAATACCATGAATTTATTAGGAAACTCTCTGCTAATACCCTAGGTGGGGGTGTGCAACCATGCAACGCTGCCAGGCCAAATGCAAGTAACCAGATTTGTCCATGGGCCACACCTGCTTGTGTCAAGCTCTGTGGGTTAGATAACTCACTGTCCACCCACAGAAGATTGGCAACTCCCTTCTAAAATTGTTTGGTACCCGGTATGGACCGATGATAATTTTCTCCAATTCTGGGGACCCGAAGCAGGTCCCTAAAACACCTTTAAGAAAACCCTGCTGATAACTGATATTTCTAAAAATTTTTAATCTTATTTTCTGCTTCATTATAAAAAATCTAATGTATTCTGTGCCTTACCTTTCTTCAAACACTTCGAAAATCATGATTTATGAGCTAAAATTTTTCAATTTGCTATGACTTTTAATTAATCAGATTAATGATGATGCTCTTATTTTGGCTGCAACGGCCGATGCATGCTCCATTTTTCATCTTGTATGCATGCTTGTTTGTGAAAACACACCTGGTAGGGTTGCTGCAACATAACTGTCTTGACGTGATTCATTGTGCTTTCTTGCGTAAGTTGTCTGTATGCGTGAGGGATATAACAGCATTTTGTCAACACAGTTTATCAGTTAATCTCTAGTTTATATATAACATATTTATGCAATTGTAAGCTGCAGCTCATAAATATTTTTTTCAATGTCTTTTTTGTTTCAAATAAAAATTTTGGAAATAATGGTTATTCTTCAACAGTGATATGGAAAACTCATCACAGTATGTGCAAAGTCTTGCTCTGTGTACTCTTGGAAATGTATGCTCAATGGAAATGGCAAGAGATCTCGCTGCTGACATTGAGAAACTAATGAAAAATAGTAATGGTTATATCAAAAAGAAGGTTAGAAAGTGTGTGGTCTTGGAATTTGTTTGTTCATCATTCTATAAATGATAAAATATACATGCTGTTGGTTTGAACTATGACATCTTGCTCTCATTTTCATGTGTTGGCGTATGGGACTTTATGTAGAATGGATTGTCTTCTAAAATGCGATGTTAGTTTGTGTATCATAAACTGGTGAGTCAACATTTTTCTCTACATCTGATTTTTAGTTGTTTCTTTTTTTATTGGATGGTACTCTCCCATTTAATGGGCAAATGCTGGTTTTCTATTGCAGGCTGTTCTATGTGCATGCCGCATTGTTCGAAAATGCCCTGAAATGATGGAAAATTTTATTCCACTTGCTCGACCATTACTTGCTGACAAAAATCATGGTAATGGTTGTTTTTATGTTGTTTCATTTAATTAAATATTTTCCAATGTATTTGTTTATTATAAATTCCTAGCTGTAACATTTGGATTTATATTTTAGTACCCTCAAACAACTAGGGAAATTGCATCAGGCTAAATGGTGCTACTCTGATATGACCCATTTAACAAGTTATTGAAATATTTATGTCTTATTTTTTGGCAAAAGTTTTCTGAACAGCTTTTATCTCTGAATCTATCTCTTTGGTTACCTCTGTCAAAGTCAAAATGCTGAGATTATATGTGGAGTGTTGGTTTTCGTTCTATGCTGGAGCCAGAATTGACTATAAACAAACAAAAAAAAGCATTGTATTGAGGCCGCTCGGTTGGTTGGTGTGCCAACCTCGGTTGGTGTGTTTGTTCTAATCACTAGTACTATGTTTACATGTCAAGCAACGGTCCGCAAAAATAAGATAGACTGTTCTGATGTCATTGTACTGTCCGGTTTACATGTCTGAAAGTCATTCATGTGTGGCAGACGCGTCGGTAAACATCTACTGTGCGGGCTGGTGAACAAAGGGTTGTATGGAGTTGGAAAGCATGTACACTGATTGCAGATTTAATGAATTTCGCAATTGCCTCTCATGAAGTTGGTGCTGCGAATTATGGATCATGCTGCACACTGTAAAATCCATCCATAGCAAAATCGCAGTTACCATCTGCAAAAACAAAGAGCAGTGTCAAGAACACGTAATAGCGACAACAAGAAGGCTCGCTCAACACTTGCCGTGAAATACAAACGCCAACTGCCCCGAGCTGCTGTGGCAGCAATTAACGTTCCGTGAATAAACAAATTAAAGCAGCGAGGCAACAACACACGAATCTCCACAACATGCACTGATATTTACAGCATGTATTGATGTCACATGAGCAAAGTTACAGGCATATAAATTTCACACAGGCTTCCTAAGCACAATGCTGAAAAACATTTTGGAGATTACCGCTTAACATTGCATGTGTCTGCAAGTGCCTAGCTGGAATTTTTGGTGACACATCAGTCGAAATATCTTTAATTTACACTGATACTTAACACTTTTAGAGCCGCCTGGTTTTGGCGATTTTCACAAAAAAAACAGCAGTTTTTGGTTGCCTTACCAACGCCTTAGCTCCTCCGCCCATTGTGCTAGAGAGCTGTTCAGTTGCTCAAACGGATCGGCCAGTCTAGTAGATTGCACTTGAAAAAACATTTTTTGCCTGGGCGTGCGGGTTTTTTGTGAGTGACGTCATAAGTGAAGGACTTTTAGGCCACCTTGGCCCACTTTGCCTGGCCCTGGGCGCCAACCGTTAGGTGGTAGTATTTCGCTGAAGTTTTTACTGGAAACTAGGCTACAATCCAAGTCTTTTGATACTTTGGATGACCTGCTGGGGTTTCGGGTTCAAAAGTTGTGATGTAAGTTAGTAAAAGCATTTGACTAATTAGCTAATTAGTTAATTAATTTGTTCATTTTGGATCATAACTTTTGAACCAGAAACGCTAGAAAGTCGATCAAACGCTCAAAAGACTCGGTCTCGAGTCTAGTTTCCAATGAAAACTTCAGCGAAACACTTTGGCCTAGCGGTTAGGCCCTAGGCCAGGCAACATGAGCCAAGAGGACCTTAAAACTACTTCACTTTTGACGTCAGTCACAAACAATCCGCACCCCAACCAAAAAATTTTTTTCGAGTGCAATCTACTAGACTGGCTGATCTGTTCAAGCCCTTGAACAGCTCTGTAGCGCAATCGGCAGAGGAGCTATGGTGTTGGTAAGGCAACCGAAAACTGTTGTTTTTTAGGCCGAAATCGAAGTATGAATATACCGTAGGCCGGCAGCCAACGAGTTAATGAAAAACAGCATCCATTCTCCTTGATGGGGTCAAATTTGGCACTGACAATCATGAGGGTCTTTTCAAACTCTTTCCCATGAAGTGATCACAGATGTTTTGGGGACTAGTGGGCAGAAAATAACCATTGACTTTGAAAACTTGTCAGATGAGAGAACTGTTTGCAATTTGGTTAAAAGTCAAACCATTAACGGACACCAACTCGGTTATGGCTTCGCTGACAGACTCCTCATTCTTAAAGTAAGCCTCAATACGTAGACCTTTATATTTGGGTTTGCATCCTCGTAAATTACTTCACAGCATCTTTTCACATGGATTCTGTGCTTTGCTTTGAAGTGGCTAAATCAAGCTTTTGGTGCTTGAACTACCTGCTTTTAGTATAACAAGTTGCACTTCGCTGTTTCCTGAGCCTTGTATAAGAAGTGACTCTAAACATCCGATTTTCTTTGATCACTAACGTCTTCAAACCGAATGTCTGCCATGCTTGTAAATGAACTAATTAGAACTGCAGTAGCCTGTAGCCCAGGGGTTGGGAACCTATAGCTCGCGAGCTAGATGCGGCTCATTTGATGATGGCATTGGGTTCGCTTGATATTTTCTTAACACAATTGTTACGGATGAAATTTTTCTGTAATTTTCCTGCAAACCATCAGAAACACCATGCAGCACCAGAAGTCACATTAACAGCAAGAAGCATGTTATTAAAGAGAAAATTCAGGGATCTGCCATTGTTTAAAATTGTTGATTTTGCTTAAAAATGCGCACATTAGTAAGTTAGTTTTATTAAGTGTTAAAATATTATATAGTTCTCACGGAAATACAATTGAAAATATGTAGGTTTCATGGCTTCCTTAGCCTATAACAGGGATCTATAGCCTAACTATATCGAAGAACTCATGGTAGTACTAATCAGGCTAGCAAAAAGACTGAAAAACTAGTTGCTAATTATGACATAACAATAGCAGGGCAATTCGAAACAGATGTCAGCCACAGACTATTTTTTCAAACTAAGTTTAGACATATTTTATTGATAAATACCAAAACTAGAAGCTTTTCTTTTTATATGTGGAACACATGTTATGAACAGCATCATCTGGTGGTGACATGTGGAGAATGGTGGATGGTGAATAAATTTGAATGTGTTACCTATTCACAATTTATTTCTAAATTTTTTTGATGTTGGGTAAGACTATTTCACAATTACTTCTTCGTGCATCATTGAGTGTAAGAAATATGTTGTGTTCTTCAATGCTTGAAATATCCATTCTGCATGTTACCTCAAATATTACAGCTTTTTTTGCAAATATTTATGTCATACACGTCACATTTTTTGTGTTATGTTTTTTTGAAAAAATTTTACGCGTCACTTATTGATTGCATTTCAAATTATCTTTCATTTACCTCTACTGAACACATTTGTCCCATTAATGATTTTCTTACTATTTAGATTTGGCATAGAAACAAATCAAATTGGTCACATCACAAGTTATGATGTGATGTGTGTGACACCATCTTAATCTTATGTATAAGTGCACAATTTGAAAGGACTTTATTTAGTTTTGTGTGTGAAGTACATGCTGTATGTAGAATACAGTTTACATTGCTTCCTTGTTACATTCCTTAGTATAACTAACTTTTCCTTGGATATATATATATATTAGCAAAGGATTGCTTATTGATACGACACTGATAATTGCCATCAAAACCAGTGTTTTTGAACCTTTTTGCTGCAGGGAAGCTTTGCGCAAATGTTTGCGCTGCTCATGAAACCCTATGCAGTGATCCAAGTGTCTGTCCTACGTACTGTAATAAACCTTTGAAACAGTGGTATTGGTACAACCACATAGAACTGTGGATGTGAATTTCAACCCAGCCAATTTTGGTCCGTTTTGGTGGAACCCCTGGCAGCCACTTGCAGAGCCCTGGTTGAAAAACACTGATCTTGAAGCTATATTTGCACTGCACATGTTAGTTTCCAGATGCAAGTTTTGAACCAAATGCAAAATAAACAATAAAGCAAGCAACAGCACGATTACACACAAGCAACAACACAATTTGACCTGACTAGCCAGCAATAAAATTGATGGGAGGTGTAAACTGACGACAAGAAGATTTAACAGTAACATGAAATTTGCAGATTTGTTTTGTTTTATTTTGGATTTAATAATAAAGGTAGTTTTCCTAGTGGGTTTAACAGTAAAATAATAATTGATTTGTTTTCTTAAGGTAGGGATTGCTTTGTTTTCTTAAATTTTTCCAAATTATTGCCTGGATCTGTGTGATGTTGATCACAATACTTCAGTAAAATGTAAATGTGCGGTATGCCTGTTTTTAACATTTTGTGTGGTATGCCTGTTTCAAACTTCTTTCAATTGCCTGATTTTGCTCTTGTTTTTTGTTCATTTGTTTTGTTTTTGTTCAACAATAGGCATTATTATTTTTAAAAAAGTCTTCTTGTAAGAACAAAAGAATAGTTGGCACCACAAGAAATTGCTGTACTTTACTTATTCCAATTGACTAATCGTTACCGTGGAACAGTTTTTAGCTTATAAATTGCTCACACTAAATATAGACAAACCTTCGTTTTTACTTAAAAGTCCACCTGTCATTTTCAAATAAAATAAAACTAATTAATGACATGAATCACTTTTGGTATTTGATTGCATATGTGATGGTGTTGCAAAAATAACTACACTTGTGTGATTGAGGCATACATTTTTGTTTGTGGAGAGGTTCCAAGTCACCAATGTCTAAAAAGGTGTGTGAAGAGGTTAATTGCCCTGACAACAGGTTTAAAATGAATCAGAAGTGGCATGATTGGACCTTTGACCAATCTTTACTACTACTACTACGCAATGATTAAACTGTCAAAAGTGAACTCTGTCACAAACGTCACATTTTGATGTTACACACGTCACGTACTTGTTTTAATTACTGTTGTAGCTGTGCAATAGTTACAATTTCTAGATTTTTCATAAAACTAGTGTAACCTATATGGTAATACAGTAGTATGGTAATAGTCTATGATATGTTTTTGCAGTGAAGTGGCCCTACTTCACAGAATTCTTGTGATATGTTATTGCAGATAAAAAGACATTTCCAAAAAATGTCACACTCATCATGTTTGTTTAATAAGAAAATAAAGAAAATGTCATGTTGCAGAAAACATTTTTTTTCAAAAGAAGTAATTATGAAGTAGTTTGCCACTGATACCAAAATAAAATTTCAGAAATGTAACAAATAGAAATTATAATGAATTATCTTCAAAAAAAAATTGTCAAAATGTCACACACGTCATGTATGGAATCACCCAGCACTGTGTTTATCAAACAAATCAGAATGACCAATATTTGAATACAACAGCAATTTCATATCTTTTAAAATATCCAGGGTTTTTAGTTGAAAAACGTGGGTTTCAGGTAGTAGAAAATAGCCAAAAAAAGGGTTTTGGGTTCAGAAAAACCTGGGTTGGAAACACTATATGCATGATACCATCTTTCCAGTGCCATGAAAATAACACCGTGAAACATGTGTAATTTCCCTTATGTGTCGTACCACAATTCCTTGTTTTTTTGGCATATCACAATTCATTGTTTTCACTGGCATATTACAAATCATTGCATTCTATGCTCTTGCTCCAGGCAAAGAAGGTGATGGATGTTGAGGTTTACTGTCAACAAATCGTAGTGAAAAAACGTGTATTGATTATGGTACCTGATTTTCAACAAAATTGGTTGCAAATGGTTTAACAATGCATTTTTTGAACAAGATATACGAAATAGGGAGCTGAAATAGACTCTTTAAATAGAATCTATTTGAATAAGATGATTGGACTGACGATGCGTAGTGTTACGTGAAATCAATTTCCTGTTAAAAATTTGTGATTGATTCTTTGCTTCTTTCACTTGTGGAGTGAAGTTACTTGAATACAGAAATGCTCAAGTTTGAATCATCGCAAAAAGATGAAAGCAGAGCCCAGTCGCCTGATTCCTCTAAAGCCTACAGAAAACAGAGCATTTATTTGACACACCTTCTTGTCTGGAATAGGTGCGGTTAATGGTTATATTCAACTTACCCTCAGAAAGTTGGATCTAAGACAGCGGTTCCCAACCTTTTTCATCTCGTGACCCCATTTGAAAATATGACGTAGTCACTCAGCCCTAGCCATTAACTGCAACATTAAGGTGTTCAAATAAAAACCGACGAGATGCAAAGCACATCATTTTACATGGTACCCTACATCCACTGTATTTACATTCATACGCATAACTAACAGCACCCATGCTAATCAGCAGGACGACTATGCTTTCAGCCGTGCAACTAGTCTTGAAATTCTTGGAGACATTGGTCGTTTCAAACTAAATTCGGTCGATGACTGGAAAAAGCCAGGCAAAAACCAAGTGCGAAACTCTCAAATGGTAACCACCGAATCTCTGAAAAAAGGGGGACTTGAGATGACTATTTTTCGTTCACCTCTTATATCCGCTGCTATGCTCACAGTGATAGGTTGAAACAAATGGAAGCAGACAACAAAAAGGGAGTGTAGTTGGTTTGGTATGGTTGCTGCATAGCGCACCAGGACTGCGTCCAGGATTTTTCAGACAACAAGTCACATGGTTAGGAATCATTTCGCAGTTGCAAATAGGCTCAATTGTGAATAACATAACCATTCATTTAAAAGGTGAATACAGCATTGTTGCGGAGAGTTTCCAATGCAGGAAATGCAAAAGCATAATTCTTTTCTTTAGGATGAAATGATTTGTTTGAACCGCAAATTACACTGTTAGAAAGTTACCTTGAACTTTTATGCACATCACTATCACTTGTTAGGCTTGCTGGTAATATCCCGCCATCTGTCAACTATAAGGCTGCTTTTTGCTAGAATCATGACCTTGAATCATAACTTGTACAAAACCATGAATGTAAAGGTTATGGAATTACAATGATAAAAATATTGGTTGCGCTTAGTTGGAAAGTATTCACAACAGGACAAATGTTTACGAGGCTGATATACTTCCAGCATCACTGGCCAGCGTTTAATTTTTCTAGTGCTGCCGTGTTTCTATAATAGAGTCTTGCCCGGGTTACAATTTTTTGTCTGCTTCCTCCCCACATTCGCAAAATTTAAACCCGCCCCGCTGGAGTTGGAGAAATCTTGCCCGCTCCCACCTCGCACACTTCTAACCCGCACCCACCCCGCATACCATCCCAACCCGTGCCCCTCCCGCACTTTTTCTGTACCAATCCCGTGCCTGTCTGAAAAGACTACTAAAAACTCATCACCCCTGAACACATGTCTAACAAGCAGCAAAATCAAGCTGATCATTCCTTTCATTGGCAACCAAACCAAAATTTTTCCACACATCTGATCTACCGCAGATTTGAGGTGATAAAA
>Ga0210059_1003561_pt1 | contig 24962 bp, 17 predicted proteins | sample Ectturendosymbi2_FD_188042 | JGI IMG/M metagenome (GOLD analysis project Ga0210059, IMG submission 188042) | Ecteinascidia turbinata endosymbiont from Florida, USA - Sample 2 (SPAdes) (version 2) | ecosystem: Host-associated > Tunicates > Ascidians > Unclassified | place: Key West, Florida... | reverse complement strand
TTTTCACCACAAACGTTATATCATGGGCGTCGGAAGGGTTTTTCCAGGGAGGGGCCACTAGGGGATTTTCCCGGGGGGAGGCCAAAAGATTTTGCAGGGGGGAGGTCAAAAAGATTTTGCAGGGGGGGAGGCCAAAAGTGGCGAAATTTCATTTTACCCGCTCAGAAACTTACAAGAAAAAATATTTCGCGAAAAATTTGATCAGAAAATGTCAAATTTCAAAATCCAGTTGGGGGACCGAGTGCCCCCCCTCCCGACGTCCTGCGGTACGTTTTTTTTCAAATAAGGGTGAGGAGGAAGTGCTTTAAACAGCAAGAAAAATAGGTCTCGCAGTGCATTGTTGAATGTCAAGGCGAATGCAAAAGAGAGGCAATTTGTTCGTGCTGTGCAATGTGACCCGTGACAAGACAGCAGCTCCACACACCCAACGTGCCAGCACAGTGCTCTTCGACCAGGAAACTCCGGAACGTACGATACAACAGCGTCAACTCTTTTTTACGACTTAAACGCTTTTTCAGCTTGAACGCAAACCTTCCCGCGCACGACGACGAACGCAAGTGCTGCAGTGGACGGCCGCAGTTGTGAAGGAAACTGCTCCCTGAGTCGGAGCGGTCGAAACGATGAACAGGGCGCAACTGCCCCTTTCGAGGTCAAAAAGCGCCCTACGGAATAAATCAAGTCCTCGTTTGGTCGCCGCATTCGTAGTCCCCGAATTGGTCGGGCTGGTCGCCGAGATGATTGGCCAGCGCCACCGGTGTGAGCCATTCCTGGGGGAGACACCTTTGCAGAAAGGGTATGCACGAGCTTACCGTGGCCAGCCTGTTGATCCATCGCGGAATGGAGCGACCGCACAAGATCTGTGACAGAACAATGGCGTCCGGTAACAAAGGATGCGCTCGCACTGCAAGAACACTTTAATGTGCAGCACTGCGAAAATTAAAAAAAATAAATATTCTTTCACCTCGGTGAGTTCAGTTAAATGAGAGAATGCCGTTTATCGTAGGTAAGCATCAGACAATGCAAAAGTATATTGTCTGAATCACAGCTGGCAAAAACACTGAGACTTAACTCTAATCTCTTAGGCACCGCCTAACGGTGGGGGGCACAAGACTGACGAAACCTGCGCCCGCAACCGATGTCTGGCTGTGACGACATTTGCCTAATGTCAATAAAAATCCGAAACTCTGATTCAAAAGTTAGTGATTTGCCTAGAATGCCCACACGACAATTAGCTCTAGGTTTTCTGCAAGCTTTCGAGGAATCAGTCGACAGGTCTCTGTCTTCTTTTCGAATTCAAACTTGCGCATATCTGTATTCAAGTAACTAATCTCCTCACAGGTGAAGTGTTTGAATCCATCTGCAAAGTTTTATTAGGAAATCAATTAGGAAACTTTTATCTGAGGTAAGAATGGCCCAGCCTGAAACCTCAATATCTCCTTTTCGAAATGAATGTATGCTTTCTTAGAGGAAAAAAGGCTGTAACAAAATCTTTTAAGACATTCGCCGTTTGAAATTGGAATCCTATACAGAAGGGTTCGCCTACAACGACTTTGGTTACAACCACAGTTCGCCTATAATGACGCTTTCTCGTTGGACCCGGCAGAATATTTTGTTCGTTTACAACGACAGTTGCAAGTTTTCTGTACAGTTTGAACGGCGAATCGTTGAGCCGTGACACCAGTGTGACGTGAAGAATGGCATCAAGGATTGCAGAACCAGCAGCAGTGGACGGAAATCGTCACGCGGGTTCACTGTACAGCATTAGGGATTGTTGCGACTGTTAGTCAGTTTGATCGATGGTCTTGGTGGCGGAGTGTGTAAATTGTCGAACAAAAGAAGCAGCACCCCAGCGTGGAAAAATCTTGACATCGTCGTTTCACTTAATAGCGAAAATGGTACGAAAGTGGCAAAACTGGCAGAAGTTTTCTATATTCCAACGACGTGACTACTTTCAAAACATAAAAACAAAATAATTTCTCATTTTTTCTTATCAGAGTATACGCGAGCACACGATACAGCAAGCGGCAATCCTAATCAAAGAACAGTTTTGACCCTTGCCAGGCTTTGGCGCTGAACTAACAAGCCAGTTTGGGAACGATTTATTGTAGTTCGGCTGTAACGCCATTTTGCCGCTGACAACGCTTTCTCCGGTACCATGAAGTGACGTTAAAAGGCGAAGAACAATCAGATTGTTCTACTGTAGAACAATCAGCAAAACACAATCTTCCCGTGAAGCACGGTTAACGGCAAAAAGAACAGTGTTTTCAGTTATTTCAACACTACAACGCATGAATGCACCGGTCAAACACGGACTTTGGCATTTTTTTCCTCTTCACAACGCTCAAGGCGTAATGGCCCGAACTTGCTGTTTGAACCTGAACAGTTTGACGTCACTTACCAGCAGGGTTTGCAAGCAAGCACCGCAAGCAATTCATCAACAATTGCGCCACACGTCAAAGAGATCAGACAAGAGCAGCAAAGCGAAAGCATTTGCGAATGCGTACGAATGGGCTACGATTTCCACTCGAGACTCGCAGTTTCGGAATTCGAGGTTTGACCACAATGCACGCCACTAAAACTTACAGCTCACTTACGCTTCAAGCTAGAAACGCGACAGGGGGGGAGTGAATGCTGATGCCACAAGCGCCATTCAAACAACGGGGGATGCCATTTAACCCCTCCAGGAATTTTGGCACTCTCGCCATCTGTATTAATTAAATTCCATTTTTAACAACGCAAAGTTTGGTATTCTTGCACACTCATTCGAACAAGCCATTTGTTTTTTCACAATTTTCGTTGCTAAGCGCCTATTCACATCGCAAACCTACTGACCGAGCCGCATCAACTTACTTCAGCCAAAGCAGATGTGAAGTGATTACAGTTCCTGTGCATGAGGTGGTACGCGCATCCCTTGAATTCCTTTCCGAGGTGTTCGACGATATTTTGAACGTCGCTTTGCGTAAAATCCGTCATGCCCAGAACGATGCTTTCCCTGATCAGGAAATCAATCACTACTCACGAAACGACCGTCAAACAAAAGTGCATTGGAAGCTTGTGTCCGACAGTAAGCGCAAAATTGAGGGCCAAACCTTAAACATGCGTAAACACGTCAGCATGGCAAAATAAACGAAGGCAATACAGAACAGCGAATCCGGACCGGATGATTTGGATTCTAAACTATCTGATTCCAAAAGGCCGATTTAAACCGGGCAAGAGGATTCGGTCTTCATTAGCAATGTATCAGCGCGTGTGCGGGACTCGCGCAAAATAATTGTTACGCTTATTTTGTTTATAGCTGATAGCATGCGGTCATGGGCTCCGGGAGGCGTGGACAGGGAGAGGCCAAGGCGTCCCTTGGATTTTGATAATTTCCTATTAACTACTTAGTAGAAAATTATTATTCTCTTAGTTAAGTTGCTAAAATGAAATTTCATCACTGTTGGCTCCTCCCTGGAGAAATCCTTTTGGATTTTTTGATTACACTGCAACAAACTTCTGCAGTCATTGTATTATTGTTGCTGTTGTGAGTGATACACTGTCTTCATTGCTGGAAGCCAAAAAAATTCAAAATAGGATTTGGTGTTGCAGATGCCATTCAGTTACTCCGGAATAAGTCTAGATTGGTGTATTATTCTGAATTGACCATCACTACTTTAACATAAAAAATTGTTCAGTTCTGTTTCATTTACACTCGGTTCCCGCACTCCTTTCGGAGTGCCACGAGTGGTCTGCGGCGCCCATTAACGCTTGCTTGCGCCATGGGTCACGCGGCTAGTTTCGCAGTGGATGCTGCATTGGTGGCGAGTAAATGGCCAGCACCGCACGTGAACGGTTCCCTCGCGTCCACCCATCAACACTGAGCGAGAGGCGGCAAGTACCGTTTTTCAAGTCTTCCATATGACCCGAAATCGAATCAAGCCTACCAGCTTTGGTGGCGCGTACTCAATCAACTGTACCAACATAATTTTTCATAAATCTGCCGTACATGACGAAACTTAAACTGATGAAAACTGGCATTTACAACTGCATTACCACACAAGCCAGGTTCTCATGTGCGCTCACCAGGAGCAAATGTACACAACTAACGCATGAAATTGCACTAAATGCAAGTCAGAGTGTAATTCACGACACTCACTACACCAAAGACCTAGCAAACTGGAAGCCAAAACTTTACCAAATTAACATCCACAAACAATTACCTAAACGTGAATGAATCTCCCAGATCCGAGGTGTCCCTGGGCGCTATTTCGAAGACACCCGTAAAATTAAACTGATGGCCTCCATAAGCAAATTCTGCATGAAAAAACTAACTTTAGTGCAAGTCACGAAACAAAGATTAAAAACAAAATCAAAGATCACTTTCTGTCAATATGACAAGGGCTATAGAAAAGAGCGGTTCATACAAGTAATCTGAGGGTTGATCACATCAGATTTTTCACATTGACAAGAAACAGTGTTTTGTCAACATTTTGCACTGTCAGGTTACCTACAGCATACCATCCACAGTAAATGTGATCTACCATTCACTGTTATAAGAAATAGTCACTTAAGGGTGGATGATATATCGCATCGGGCTTTTTCACTTTGACTTCAATTGACTTGATAGTGAAAATTGAAATACTGTTTCTGGTCAACGTAAAAAAAGCCAGATCTATCATCTGCAGATATCTTGTACATATTCCAAATATTGTTGACTTTTCAGTTATCACGGATTGAGTATTTCATACTCAATGACAGCAACATACCTCCCTCACCAGTATAAAGAATAACAATGACTTATCAACGTTGAATTGAACTCACAAATCGTTTCTGGTGTCTAAAGCTTACGTAGGTTTCCAGTTTTATCACACAGATAATTCACGAACATGCAACTAGCATTGAAGGTAATTGTTCAAGAAGTACGTTCAGCAATAAACAACATGATACTTATACAATGCTGAGAACTATATATTCAGTGTGAAATCACATAAACAGCAAGAACATTTTTCACAAGTAACAGCTAACACAAAAAGAATCGTGATCTTACATTTTGCACTGAAGTCAACTGAACAAAGCCTTTATTAAAATTTTCTCTGAAATATTATTAATTTCAGTAAGCACTGCCTATCGCAGTGGTTCTAACCGGGGGGGTGTCAATAAATTTCCAGGGGATACAAGCCCTTACACACCCTTCAACATGGAAAGTTTCATCAATAAATTTGCCAATAAATACATTTGTTTTTACAGCTTCTTCAAAGTCAGGGGGGCTTGAAACAAAGGGCAATCACTGAAGGGAAGTCTGGTAAAAAAAAGTTTAAGAATCACTGGTCTATTAAAAGGAATCCTTTCCCAGCGAAGAATCAGACACTAAGATCACACACTGTATATATTTTACCTACTAGGTAGGCATCATCAGCTCTTATTCAAATAGAATCTCAGAAAGCATTTTTACATTTTCTGCCAACATAACTGTAACAAAATGAAATTGAAGTGGATTGTGATTAAAATAATGGGTTTGTTTTAACATTCTCAAGATATCAACAGTTTTATTTGGCCAACCAAATACAAACAAATGTAACACACAAAAATTTTTAATGTGTTATCTCATGCATAAGTTATTATGTTTGAATTCTTACCTCTGTTGTAAACTTCTACCCCAGTGTGGTATACTCCAATTCCAATATTTGATGTGTAGTGATTTATCCAATACTAAAGTAAATAAGAGGTTATTTAAAGTCTGCCATCTAATAGAAATAGAATGATTACACATACAAAACTATGTTTCATTTTTTAATTGATAACAAATTAAAACAAAATATAGTATTCTTAAAATGTATGCATAGAAATTTCTTTCAGGAAAGCTCACGTTTAAGCATTCATATGCCAAAGGAAGTTCAGCAATTTCTAGGATTAACATAAAATTTTGGTACATGAAAAGGGGAAGTGTGATTATGCTGCAGTTGATTTGCAATGCACTGATGGTAATAACAGGAGTTATCGAAACGTTTGCAATATGTTGTTTGTATCGTTCTCATTGGCTGTAATTTTCATTATAAAATATAAAATTTTGAACTACAACTACGGTCACATGTCAAGAAAACCAACAATAAAAATAACAGAATGCCAACTACCTGAATTCTACAGGAACTAAGAAAAAAATCAAGCAAATTCATTCATGATACATTAAATCTACAATATGAACTAAGTTCAATACTTTAGAACATATACATCTGCAAACATTACGATCACACAAACGTTTTGGCAAAATACCAAGTTTTCATAGAATTTTTAATGAATCAAATGGCACAATTGCAAATACGAGCAAATATTTCCAGCATCCTGCAGACTGGTGTAGAAATTGGTGATGAAAATTTGGATTAGAAGACAACAAATGAACTTCGAACATCTTTCTGTTTCGGAGATGCCAGGACTTCGATAAACAAAACTGTAATCACTCAGGCTCTAGTGGCAGTAAAAACATAAAAACACGTCAAAAACTTGCCAACGTTTTGATGTTGATGCAACTATCTTCATCGGGGCTAAAAACGAAATGAACTTTGAATTTGAGGATATGAGCAAGGGTGTGCAGAGGGGGGAAACGGAGCTATGGCCTCAGACATCCAAAGAATGAAATTAAAAAATTACACTTCATTAAAATCCTGCAATTACATGCTTCTTCGTGTTGTAAGGCTACTAACACATGCTGCATGGATCTGATGGGAACTTGCCTTGAGGGGGCATGCAAATGTATGTTAAGTGATGCAAGAGAGAGATGAAGCATTGCCATCGCTATCTTCATGTGTTTTCACTAAATAATATCCTTAGCATTTTGTTTATAAGTAACTACTCTCCACATGTGAGACAAGCAAGGAATCTATCTGCAAATTTTTATGGAAAAATTGATTTCACATAACACTATGCATTGTCAGTCCTTGGATCTGCAAGCAATGCCAACAGGTGAAACATTGAAAGGCTAAACAAGGGCAGAGAAAGTAAACTAACTCGAGACTGAAGTGAATATATGACAACACAAACTGTGACAATTAAAAACTTGAAAATACGTCTTTCTCAATTAACTGCTTTCACTGGAACTTCAAATCTTACTTCAGATGCAACCTCAGTTGAATAAATCATAACACAAGCTGTGACAATTAAAAACTGGAAATTACGCTGTTTGCAAATAATTGCATTCACTTGAATTTCAAAACCAGCTGCTGAAGCTTCAATGAGCAAGGCAACAGATCCATTTAAGCTTGAAACAGCATGCCATATGATTCAGAATGCCAGCAGAATGCATAAGCAATACTGCATTTGCAGCATATAAAAAAAATGCTGTGACCGATGATAACAACATTGTCAGCACGTTGGTGGTGAAGAAGGTCAAAACACATCAACAAACAGTGCAAAAGATAGCAAAAATCATTTCATATGGGGAAGGATCACGTTTTGAATATTAATTTGTGTGTCAAGTTGTTGAAACCATTCATCTTCACACTTATCCAGAGAGTGGAAACTGAGTTGTTCGGAACATGTATAAGTGGTTTATTTACAACGCCACGGGACACTGAATAGTGCCGTGACAAAGCCATTTCATCTTAGTCATTTCTGCAATCTGGTCTGTTCCAATTACTGCAGTGCAATGACCATCTTGTGGAAAATTTGTTCATGGTTTGGCCGACATATTGTTCATGGCATATCACACAAGTCGCTACATAAATACTGTAGTTTGTGCATGTCAAGTTTTAGTTCAGCAGGAAATATTTACTTTTACTCATTATCTGTGAAACACATTGTGCCATTGATTTGCTATGTTTTCCATGGCAACCACAAAGTGCACAGTGGTTGCAAGGCCCTGACATACCTTTGACATGTTTTTATGTCTTGTTTAATGCAAGGTGCTTGTAGTTTGTAAGTTTTTATGAGAATTTGGTAGTGGCATACAATCAAGCAGTTGCCGGGGCATCAACAGACCTCTGCACGCCACTGGATACAAGCACCACCATATCACTCATACTCATTATACGCTTTGCTAAGGCACCTGAAGTCAACATTTTGAAGTAACCATCACAAATTAAAAATGCCATCAACTGAAGACAAATAGCACAACCAATTGCAATAATTCAGAAATGTAAAGTTGACAGCACATTTTGCAGGAGATAACCAAGTGCAATATATTTGTAGCAAAAACGTTTGTCTGAATATTAAATTTACTTGCATGCTACATAAGCAAAAGTTTGCATGCTTTGAAAAAATCACTCACCATATCATATACATTCAGTATCACTGGTGCACCTGCCATATTTTCCTAGAAAACAGAAACAGCTATATTGCACGATCATATACATTAAAGGCAATAATTTCAATTTTAACAGAAACTAGGGAACTACCTTTTCAAAAATTATCTACTAAATCAACTATCAGCTGGTTTAAATGACATAAACTTTTTTTAGTTTAGCTGTTTTTTGGTTACATTTCGGGACTTTGAAGGGTCCGAATAGGTTTTTAACGTTCCTGGTTCCAAGATTAGGGCCAAAAAACATTAAAATAAATTAGGGAAATCCCCAAAAGTATTGAGAAAAGCCCCTTACCAATTAGTTGTTTTTTGGCCTAACTTTTGAACCAGAAACTAAATCAAGGGCTCTAAAAACATGTATTCTCGCCTAGAATCCAAAAATACTGCGAGCCAAAATATTGGCACGTGGGATCAGATGATGACGTCATATAATTCACCAAAAAACATGCCGCTGTCATGATCCCACTGGCCCAAAACCCCCCAACCAAATTAAAAAAAATTTTTTTAATCTAAACTACATGACGCCACTAGTCATTACAGGGTTTGAACAGCTCTCTAGCTCAATCTGCTGCCAAGTTATGGCTGGCCAAAGTTTGCCCTGAAAGGGCAAATTATGCCTTTTCTAAAAAGGTTTGAATTAGGTCAAAAACTGGGTTTTTGACCCATAATTCTGGCTACAGATATGCTAGCAAATCAATCAAGGGCTCTATAGACGTGGATTTTGACCTAGTTTTTCAACAAAACTTTGAGCCAATAGAATGGGTCAATGGGTTGGGGTCCAGGGCCGGCCAAAGGTGACCAAAATTTCCAAAACATGCCCTCATTGTGACGTCACTCCAGAAAATCCCCACCGAAAAACATTTTTTTTCGATGTCAACTAGAAGACTTGCTGAATCTGTAGAGGGTTTGAACAGCTCTCTAGCTTTAGCGTCTGACGATTTATGGCCAAAAAAGGGCCGGCCAATCGTGGCCGTTGAAGGGTTAAACTTTTTCAATCACTATGAATTAGCATGTAGCAAGCACAAACACTTGTTGCTAGCATTGCAAATAAAACTAATAATGACCATGGTGCATATATCAGAAAAAATGACATGTAAATGGACAACTTTAAACCAAGCCTAAAAACTTGAGATTTGACATGTTGCTTCTAAAAAATAATTCAACACTTTTTGAAAATACAGATCTTGTTTAAATATGTTTAATGGGGGTTTATGTGAATTCCAAGCCATTTACGCAGTAGCTATTTTCTTGGAGACAGTTTTTAATTTGTTGGGTAACAAAAATTGTTTTTAATGCCTGTGAAGTTGTATGTTCGTTTCAGTAAGCAATTCTGATAAACCAAATTTCATGGAAAAAATTTAACATCTGACCCTGGTTTACCACATCTGAAATTTTCACATATATAGTCACGCTCAAATGTTTAAGACCACCTGCCTAAAATCTGGATTTTTACATCAAGTTCGAAAGATTGTCTCATTTGCTTGGTCACATTGCTTTTTACGTTGGAAGAACATTGTTACACAACTGATGCTTCAATTACAACATTCAGGAGTAAGCTTTTTAATGATCTGGTTGTCTTGGAAGCAAGAATGTTCAAAATTATCACAAGTTTTGCTGCTGAAAATATGGGCAAAAAAAGGTGTTTCCAGGTATGGACATGCCAAAAATTATTATATTGCATGAAGAGGGGTACTCAGAAAGGTAAATATCGAAAAAACTGAAGTTCAGTCAAGACTACAATTCATCAATAATACCTTCCTCCACTTTTAGGTGGTCCAATTGAGGTGAGGCTTTGCAAAGGTATTTCTCCTAGTTTTCATGGAAAGTGCAAGCCTAAGTTTTCTGACAGGTTTGTAGGCTCTGAGCCCAAATTAATCACTGAAACAACATTTCAGGGTAGATGTACTGACATCTGCACCTGTGAGCAACAAACCTGAGCAAATATTTTTGCTCTAAGTGGTGGGTTGGCATACTACAATCTTCTTTATCATGTGATCATCTCTTTTGACTGGTAACCTTGGGCCTACCAGTCCTGAAAACTACCAAATGTCTTGAATCTGGTGACTGCCTGATGGATTGCAGTCTTGCTGAGCTTCAGTTTGTCAGATATTTACCTTTCTGAGTACCCTTCTTCATGCAACATAATAATTTTTGACCTGTCCAGATCTGATAGCCCCCTTTTTTGCCCATATTTTCAGCAGCAAAACTTGTGATAATTTTGAACATTCTCACTTCCAAGACAACCAGATCATTAAAAAGCTCACCCTCAAAGGCTGTAACAGAAGCATCATTATGTAACAATGTTCTTTCAACATACAAAGCAATGTGATGAAGAAAATAGAGCCATTTTCTAAACTTGTTAAGATCCAGATTTTAGGCAGGTGATTTAGCTTTTGAGCGTGACTGTATATATATCCTGAGAATGAGAAATCATGCATTATCACATAAAATGAGCAATACAACTTCAACAGCACAATTACTTTGAAATTGAAACCTGAGAAGTCTAAATTCAGCCCAAACATTTTTCTGAACACTATCAACAAAGAGATTGTCATTTTCATTTTAATTAATTCTATATTTTAGGCAGTTGCTTTAGCCCAGTGGTTCTCAAACTTTTTGAGATCGCGTACCACCTGATGTTTTTTTAATGCTCGAGTGTACACCCCTTGTTTCAGAAGAACGTAATTTGCTCAAAATATACTTAAGATTAATATAACAAATAAACGAATTAGCAACATTAGCATAAGACACGAACAAATTATAACACAGAAACGAATTAACAAAGCTTTTCAATATGACAGGAAAGCTGCTCACATACCACCTGAAAAGCCCTCGCGTACCACAGTTTGAGAACCACGGCTTTAGCCAATATATTTTCATGAAATTTGCTTACAGGTCTTTGATAGATTAGTACAGAAACTGCTTTTGTCCGTTTATTTATCAGTGTCTAGTGATACTCAGCTGCTAGACCAAGAGCTTACTGCAGGCAGTCATTAACCTAAGCTGCTCCATGAAAAGTAGCTGTTCCATTCATGCAATCTCTAAGGTAATATGGCAGTGCCGAAATACAAGTAGCAGTAATCCTGTCTAATGTTGCATTTGAAAAGCCTGAGCGGCAAGTGCACATAGCTTCACACTGTGGCGGCAAGCAACAATAGAGATCACCCTCTATTATTGCTTGTTCACACCACATGCATATGGGTGTTGTTCTTCACGCACATCCCGTTCGTTCGTGGTGAATCACACATTCAACATAATGCCAACTAAGAGGTTGCAATCCTAGCACTCTTTCATCAATGCGTTGTATCTTTAGCTCAACACAATTTCTTGTTACCATGTCTGTATTTTTTGTATACATAAGTGCTTACATTCTGGCATTGTCACGTTACCTTGTAAAGTGCATGAAGGAAAAAGTTACTTTTTGTGAAGCAGCTTAGATTGCAACTGTAGTTAAAAGTGGTCAATGAGCTCTTAGCCTAGTAACTGATTATCACTAGCCACTGATAACTAAATAAACAGAACACAAACAGTTCAGTTTTGTCATACTTGCTTTTTGTAATGTTTTCAGTGTCACAAGTAGTCTGTGGCACCCATCTCTGCTTTCTTGGGTTGGTATTAAAAGTACCCAGTATTGAAAATTTTACGTATTACAACCATCAACAAACTATGAAAATGTAACCTAAAGTATTGGACTTTGATAGCTCATGCTTTGATAGCTTTTTATGAACTCACAAGGTTTGAATAAAAAAGGTTGATCTTGTCAAAAAATCAAGCTTTGAGAAAATCAAGGTCTAGCAGTGCTTTTCTCACATTAACACCTTCTACACACTGGAGGCGCTTTTTGTACTGTCATGGGCATGTTCACAACATGCTGTGAACATGTGTTTAGTTGCTTGATCTAAAACGTAGTAACTCGAAGAGTTATTGTTCGATTAAGCTCATATTTTCAGGAAATGTGCATTAAAATATGTGGAACATTCATGTAAATTTTCGTTGCAAAACACCACGTACAAAAAAAGTTATCATTTTTTATGCAACATCTAATTGCACCCTACTGTTTAGGATGAAGTTTGTAGCCTACATGCATTAAAGTTGTTCAATACAAAACTAATTAACTGAGAGTTCTTGCTAGATTGACCTCAAATTTTCAGGGCTAATGCGTGTAGGTATGAAGAACATTCATAAAAATTTTAATTGCAAGTAAGTATAAAAAAAGATATGTTTTACGACACAACTGATTGCATCTAGCTGTCTTGAAAAAAGCAGTGTAGCCAATTGGCAGCACAAGGTTGTTTGATGCAAGACTATGTAACTAGAAAAGTTCTTGCTTGATAGAACTCACATTTTCATGGCTCTCATTTCCATGGCAATACTAATGAGTGTATTTGTGAAGAATATTCATGTAATTTTTGGTTCCAGAAGATGAAGTACAAACAAGTCATTATGTTTTACACAACAACTAATTGCACCTTGTGCTGCTTTGAAAAAGAGTTGTAGCCTTCATGTAGCAGAGGACATTCGATATAAAATTGCATAACTTGGAGAGTTCTTGCTCGATTGACCTCAAATTTTCAGGACAAATGTGTGTAGGTATGACAAACACTCATGCAAATTTTCGTTGCAAAAAACAAGTACAAAAAAAATCATCATGTTTTATGCAACAATTGATTATAGTTTGTAGCCTACAGTTGTAGATGATGCACAAATGCAACAACAGACATACATGGTGTAGGTGCTAACACTTTCTCTACTAGCCTACGTATCTTTATGTAGTTGGTTTTTAGGTGACAGACTAGATTTTTTTGGTTAGAGACCAAAATTTTTTTTAAATGACCAAAAAAATTAAGTCAATTCAGTTAGAAATATTGACTAATGAATAGTGTTACGGCAAGTTTCAATACTACTACAGTACAAATGACGAAATGTCTCAGAAAAAAATGACTGAAATGTCTCAGCGAAAAGAAAAGGTGACAGATATCTAGATATACGGCCGCAACCACCTGATGTTTTCGTGGGAGTCAAAATGATCATAACTTGTTGTACCTAACAGCTAAACATGTTTTTGAAAATTTCAGGGGGCAGTACCAATACGGATCTGGGTAATTCCATATCAAATTAAATGGGAAGTGTAACCCTATGTCTCAGAATTCCTTGTTTTCATATATTTTACTGCTTTTTTAAAATGATGACCAAAGAAAAAAGAATTTTTTTATCTCATACGGTCCTCGAGTTATGGCCTGTTGAAATTTTCACCACTTGGTAGAGATTTACCATGCGAGCAGTCTTTTTTTGCTCATAGGCCAATGCAAATTTTCTTGTATCTTTGTAAATACTCTACATAGATGCACAAAAATTGGTTTCTGGGTGTTTTGAAGGCCAAGGAATCCAAATCTGCAGTCAAAAATAGCAGAAAAACAACATTTTTATGGAGAAAATAGAGGTTGAAAATTTTGTAACAAAAATTTTTGGTCCCGAACTTTGACCTCAAATTGCGAGCTGTTGACACAACATTGCAAACAATTTTTTTTTCTAATTTTGTAGCACTGTGCTTGTATTTTCTATTGATATAGGTTGGTAATTACGTTTTTCAAGGTTTTTGAAAAACTTGACATTGAAGTTTTATACATTTTATACAAAAAAACATTTTGCTAAAAACATACATTTCAATAATATTTTAAATGTTCACTATATTGAAACTATTCAACATTTTCTGACAAGTGAGGAGGATAAACAATTATATACACAGATCCCACATTAATATCTAACAAAAAATGCTGTTGCCTGCACTACAGAGGTGTTTATGTTAGGTGTTCTAATTCTTCGCATTTTTCTCCTTTACCATTTCGATCACATTCAGTTTTACAAATGAAACAGTTTCAATGAATAACATTCAAACTCACTTCCACGTCATTTTGATTAATGATGTAATTTCTTCCAAGACCCATAGCTGGCCATGGTGTTTCTTTCACACAGGCTTTGCTATAGAGCCACCCAAGTTCCAACATGTGTCTTCTCATTACGGCCATTGAAAAATTTACTTGGGGACCTAAATTAACTTTGACCTCACTTTGTTGTTAATCCACTTACATGATCCTGACAATCCACCGCACTATAGACGCGGGTTTTGACCTAGTTTTCAACAGAACTTTGAGCCAATAGAATGGGTCAATGGGTTGGGGTCCAGGGCCGGCCAAAGGTGACCAAAATTTCCAAAACATGCCCTCATTGTGACATCACCTCCAGAAAATCCCCACCAAAAACAAAAAACTTTTTTTTCGATGTCAACTAGAAGACTTGCTGAATCCGTAGAGGGTTTGAACAGCTCTCTAGCTTTAGCGGCTGACGATTTATGGCCAAAAAAGGGCTGGCCAATCGCGGCCGTTAAAGGGTTAATAAGAATCAATCACTGGCACTTTCCTTATGACCTTTAAACTTATGTCAATCAAGGTCAAGTAAGACACATGTTTGGCGTGTGCTGATGCATGACTATATTTCAATTACTTTTAACTCCAATTAACTGGTATGAAGTTCATTCTCGTTTTGTTTAAAAGCTATCGAATAAAATATTCTTTTGATTTTGGGAAACCTCTGCTTATTTATCTACTTGATATAGTTTTTATCATTTAAAGCACCTAAGGGGATTTTGACTCATGATTAATATACGCACTACAGCAGGGGTACATGTATCCCTAGGAGTACATTTGCCTATCTCAAGGGGTACATTTGAAGTTAGCAATAGAAGAGAAAAATGTTTTCATATATCAATTATTTCCAAATGTTTACACATATATCAGTGAATCTTATTTTCAGAAATCATTATATGCCAGGGCTGGGCATACTTGTGCAATAGAAAAGTCATTTACAGAAAACCAAAAACATCAACAAGCTACAAAATCAGTTTGTTGTGTCAATACAAATACAGTAAACAATGCAAGTTTTACATAAAATGACCTGAAGTCATTGAAACACAACAAACACATTATTTGTCAATACTACATTTTTGCTTGATTTGCTAGTTCCCGAAAATCTGGACAAGACGTTGTTAAAGCTGTGCAAAGTAATTCTCCAAAGTTTTCACTTGTTAGGGTTGCATGATGTTTTGATTTTACAAACTTTATTACAGAGAATAAAAATTCACAGCAATATGTTGTGTCAAATTCAGAAATGAGTTGTGCGCTGGTCTTTTAAGTTTTAGTTACATATATTCCATGGAACTTATCGCCAGAACTCAACTGCAGAGTGGCATTGACTAAAATTTTTAGTGCCATATCTTCTTGCATTTTGGTCAGTTTCATTTCTACACCAGACAAGTTTGTGACAAAGGTTAGCAAACTAGACAATCATTACCAACTACATTAACACTTTGACGTCTGGCTGGTTTTGGGGATTTTCAGCAAACAAAACACCTAAACGCACGTGGCTTTGCGCATGAATATCTCCACTCCTGTTCGCTCTAGCGACTTGGCGTATGTCTCAAAAAACGCATAGAGTCTAGTAGATTTCACTCGAAAAAAAATTTTTTTCTTGGGGGTTGCGGGTTGGCTGTGAGTGACGTCATAAGTGGAAGACTTTTAGGCCACCTTGGCCCACTTTGCCTGGCCCTGGGCGCCAACCGTTAGGTGGTAGTATTTCGCTGAAGTTTTTACTGGAAACTAGGCTACAATCCGAGTCTTTTGATAGTTTGGATGACCAGCTGGAGTTTTGGGTTCAAAAGTTGTGATGTAAGTTAGTAAAAGTATTTGACTAATTAGATAATTAATTAACACTTTGAAAGCCGGTCTACGATATATTCGTACTTCGATTTCGGCTTAAAAAACAGCAGTTTTTGGTTGCCTTACCAATGCCCTAGCTCCTCCGCCGATTGCGCTAGAGAGCTGTTCAAGGGCTCAAACGGATCAGTCAGTCTAGTAGATTGCACTCGAAAAAAATTATTTGGTTGGGGGTTGCGGATTTTTTGTGACTGATGTCATAAGTGAAGTAGTTCTAGGGTCATTTTGGCTCATATTGCCTGGCCTAGGGCCCAACCGCTAGGCCAAAGTGTTTCGCTGAAATTATCATTAGAAACTAGGCTCGAATCTTTTGAGCCTTTGATCGACTTTCTAGCGTTTTTGGTTCAAAAGTTATGATCTAAACTAAACAAATTAATTAATCTAATTAGTCAAATATTTTTACTAATTTACATCACAACTTTTGAACCCGAAACCCCAGTAGGTCATCCAAAGTATCAACAGACTCGGATTGTAGCCTAGTTTCCAGCAAAAACTTCAGTGAAATACTACCACCTAACGGTTGGTGCCCAGGGCCAGGCAAAGTGGGCCAAGGTGGCCTAAAAGTCCTCCGCTTATGACGTCACTCATAAAAAACCCGCACCCCTAAGCAAAAATTTTTTTTCGAGTGCAGATGAGAAGACTTGTCGCGTCTTTTGAGACTTTTACCGGGTCTGTAGAGCATACCGGACCAGAGAAATTCCTGTGCAAAGCCACGTACATTTAGGCGTTTTTTTCCGAAAATCCCCGAATCCTAGTGGATGCCAAAGAGTTAATTTGTTTATTTTAGATAATAACTTTTGAACCAGAAACGCTATAAAGTCAATCAAAGGCTCAAAAGACTCAGACTCTAGCCTAGTTTCCAAAGAAAACTTCAGCGAAACACTTCGGCCTAGCAGTTAGGCCCTTTTCCAGGCAACACGAGCCAAAATGACCCCAAAACTACTCCCTTTATGACGTCAGTCGCAAAAAATCCCCACCCCCCAACCAAAAAAATTTTTTCAAGTGCAATCTACTAGACTGGCCGATCCGTTTGAGCCCTTGAACAGCTCTCTGGAGCAATCGGTGGAGGAGCTAGGACGTTGGTAAGGCAACCGAAAACTGCTGTTTTTTTGGCAGAAATCGAAGTACGAATATATCGTACTTGGAAATGGGGAAAAAACAAGCATATTTAAGTTGTCTTACCAACCGCATAGCTCCTCAGCTGATTGCGTTAAAGAGCTGTTCAAACCCTCAAAAGAATCAGCAAGTCTGCAATGAAAAACAAATTTTAGGTTTCGGATTTCCGTTTTTTTGTGAGTGGTGTCATAAGTGAGTTAGGTTTTTGGCAATTTTGGCTCATGTTACCTGGTCTAGGGCCCAACCGCTAGATAGAAGTTTTGCGCTCAAGTTTTCATTGGATACTAGGCTTGAATCTGAGTCTTTGGAGCCCTTGATCATCTTTCTAGGGTTTTGGGTTCAAAAGGTAGGATCTAAAATAAACAAATAAATTATCTAATTATGGGATTAATTAATCGTTTTGTTTATTTTAGATCATAACTTTTGAACCCAAAACCCTAGCAAGTCATCCAAAGCAACAAAAGACTTAGCTATTAGCCTTGTTTCCAATAAAAACTTGAGCGAAATACTACCATCTAGCAGTTTGGGTCCAGGGCCAGATGAAGTGGGGTAAAGTGGCCTAAAAGGCCTCCACTTGATGTCACTCACAAAAAAACGAAATCCACACCAAAAAAACTTTTTCATTGAAGACTCAAACTGCCCGAGTCTTCTGAGGGTTTGAACAGCTCTCTAGCACAGGGTAGGTTTCCGCCGTTTTGGGCTGAGGTTATCGGTCCCAGCTGCAAGAGGGAAGTATTTTTCTCAAGTTTTTATTGGAAAATAGGCTAAAATCCAAGTCTTTTGAGCCTTTGATTGACCTTCTAGCGTTTCTGGTTCAAATGTTATGGTAAAATAACCAAAATTCAGGTAAAAAACTTTTTGGGTGATTTTTACCCAAATTGTTTTTTATGCCATAACCTTTAACCCAGAAGCACTAGAAAGTCAATGAAAGGCTCAAAAGACTCAGATTTTAGCCTAGTTTCCACTAAACGCTTGAGAAAAATACTTTGCTCTTGTGGTTGGGGCCGAGGGCTTGATGATGACCTCAGCTGAAAAGGCATAAATGTATGAGACTTATAATGTCACATGTGGACAAAATAAACAAAACCTAAAATTTTTTTTCATTGGAAACTAGAAGACTTGCTGAGTCTTTTGAGGGCTTGAACAGCTCTCTAGCACAATTGACTGCAGAGTTATGATGTTGCAAAGACTTGCACAATATGGGCAAATTATACCTCTTAAAGCAAAAATCACCCAGCTCCAAAGGTGTTAAAAAACAACTGCTGAGCATGGGTGATGGAGGCAGTAGTAATTTTACTGAAAACACAAGCAATATTCAAAGTCACTGTGCTGTTAGATTTACTGGGTGCTTGCTAGTGGCATGATGCATGGGCCTAGCATAGCCTGAGCTCCCCCAAATATTAAAATGACAAATTTTTACCCAAAATAAAAACCTTTTTAATGTTTCTTCGGGCCCACCACAATCATTGGTGTAGAGTGTATGGCAAGAAGTTTTTTGGTACTGTCAGTATGCAATTTTTTTCTGATCACCAGCCCAAATATAATTGTGAACTCAAATGATTTCTTAGCATGAACATCTTGGTTATAGCCTAAAGGGGCGAGCATACATGAAATGTGTTTATGAAAAGCATTTGGATTCATTTTTAAATATTTAACCATCAACCAATTTCTTGTTTCACTTCCATCTGTATCATCACTCCAAATTAATGATTAAACCAAATTAGTTTTCAACATAACCATTGAGTCATATCTAATTGAAGGCATAAAGAACAGGATATGTAAGATAATTGACACCTGTAATATACGGAAAATGTAGTGCCATATGAAGGTAAGTGTCTTTAATTTCAGCGTTCCCTCTCAGGTGCGCAAATGCGCAATATCACCACACCATTTGCGCAGTGAAATTAGATTCTCACGCACTTGCAACATTCCAAATTAAATATTGTATATATTTCGCACAGCCCTTTTACCGCTTGAAACACTTTGCTGGCTGTGTGTCTGTCAGTGGCACATTTGCATGCGCACTATGACAGACATTTGCGCAGTGTAAAATTTTCCCAGAGGGAACACTGCTAACAATGGTTAACTTGGGAAGTTGATGTTTCAACTAAAATTGTTCCTTGTTTGATTAGGCTGAGCTGCACAATTTCTAAAAAGAAACATATTACTGTGGCTTGTGTGACATTTGCAAACTTTTGAGTATTGGTTGCTAGTGTTGCAAATGATGCACTGGCATGCGAAAGAAACGATAGCATCACAACAGACAATTTTTTGTTTTACACAGAGCCATGGCGGTTGTTCATGATATGGTTGTGGGCTTGAACAAGGGCCACAAAGTTACAAAAAATCCCCAGAAGCCCAGGCACAGCAGAAGACGTGGTGTAAGTTGATTTGTTCTTGTTCATTGACAAAGCTCTTTGCTAATTTTCACATGTAGTTTACTGCAAATCTTTGATTGCTGCAGGGTTGAGAAAAACCTTTTTTAAATAACCCAGCCCACCTGTTTTTTTCAAAAAAAAAACATCCATTTCGTTTTTTTCCAAAAAGAAACAAGTTTTGGTTCTTTTTTTAAAGAAAATTACAAAAACGCCATCTTAAATTGTTTTTATTGCATCATGCATTATCACCATTTTCAGAATTACACAATAACTTGCTGTATACCTATTATGGCATTCAAAATTGAGGATAAAGAAATATACCCTGTATCTTTATTTTTGTAAAATGTTGTTGGTCAGTTTACTGCATCAGAGTGGTGGTGTCTGGCAAGTGTGTGCACAGCAAACAGAGAAAAGCCACGCCCACATAACTTCTGCAGGTTCATGTCAAGTTTATTCGCATGTCCTGCAGTTCAGCATCTATAGAGTGTATTTTTTCAACATATGGTTTGGTATGGTCCAACGTCACAAAGAGGTTGGGTGCAGAGAAGGCAAAAAATTGGTCAAAATATACTGATTCTACAGAACTGAAGAAGATAACCAGCAGATAAATTATTCTTCTGTTTTGTTTCAGGTCGTTGAAATTTTGGTTGCTGTTTGTTTCATATGACTGTACGGTTGTGCATGTTTTACTTTTTACTTCATTGTAGATTTTTTAAAGGAATATGAAGAGTGGGTTTTATTGTGTTTATTTTCGTGTTAAAAAAAATAACCTGGGTAGTTTCTTGGGTCGGGTTCAATTATATTAACCCTGGCTTGCTGTCTTAAAGGGTTGGCATGTCATCAGTCATATCTATCATCATCAGTCCAATAAATGGTAACTATAGATTTTCCACAAGGATAAGCAGCTGCATCAAAATGTTGTTATTTTGCTTTTGTTGTTTGAATGAAACAAGCTTAAGTTGATGTTTGTGCAGAATTAAAAAAATTCATTTCGAACTGATTGGTGACAACAGATGCTTCAGGATTTTGCTCCTTTGTTAATATTTTCGGGGGGTTAACATTAATTTGCTTCGCGTTTCACATGGAACTTGCTTTTTCTGCTTTTAAAATATTTGCTGGAATTTGTAGGAGAGCAGCTCTTGTAGTTGCTGAGGTCCCAGTAATTGTTGATTTACTCAACTTGCAGGTGCACTTTCGGCTTGAGAATATTCCACTCGCCGTGGACCGGCTTTTAGGTGCAATTGTGGCTGCGCGAACAGCTGCCTGGGCAATGTTGCTTTTCGAAATCTAGTTATTTGTTCAAACTATGACCTTGTATCATGTAAAGGGAAATAAGCGGCAATTTGTGAAATGCACGAAGCACTCTGCGTGGCGTACTCGATGGCTTTGTCAACGAAGCTCTCGCAACTTGGTCCAGGCCTTGCGCTTAAGTTATTCACAGTCAGCCGATTAAGACACTTCTCTGATGTTCATTCTCAGCGCCTAACCAAGAAAACCAAGTTCGTGCGCGATCTTGTCAGAGAAGTTTGCGGTTTCGCTCCTTACGAACGTCGATGCATCGAATTATTGAGGATCGGCAAAGACAAGCGGGCGCTGCGCTTCTGCAAAAAACGCGTAAGTATTGCTTGTCACGGAGTTGCGGGAGGATGAGGTCAAAGCGTTCTTGCTTAAACCACTGGCTTTCCTAACTTTTTGCTGGTCGTAAACCCCTTCAAGCAATTTTTAAAGCTAGAAAATATTACGTGACAATCGTAGTATTTCGTTTGAAGCAGAGTTTCTCAAACGGGGTCATAGGCCCCCTTTGGGGGTCATAGGGGGCCTAACGGGGTCATAGCTCAGAACCACTGGACTGTTAAAGGGTTGTTTTCAAACAACTGTAGAAAGTTAGAAAAGCTGTGAGACAGTCTCCAAGCTGTAAATTGCCTGTTGCCCATCAACTGGGACGGGGGTGCAGTAGGGGTGATTGTTAAGAGTCCCGGGCAGTGATGAAGTGTCGAGACCCATTTTTGCGATTCTCGAAGGCTACAAGTCTCAAACCTATTGTCTTGCGACTTAAATTTTGTCATTCAACGTGTTTTTTCTGCCGTGACTCCAGGTGAGGAATAAAGGAAAAAACCAACAGAGGTAGGAAAAATAGCAGCAATTCGAAAAATTTCAGGTTGGAATTGGTAATGGTATTTTTTTGAATATTTTTAGAAAAATTTTGGCAAATTTTCAAGTCTTGGTCTTCAAGCTTCGATCTCGGATTTTTTGATGAAGTCTCGGTCTCGGATCATTGATTAAGGGACCCGCAAGAAAATTGAGTTGCAGTTCAAATAATGAAACCAATTTTGTAAACAATCATATCAAATCATCACGCCCCAGTTTTGGAAAACACTAACCGCGATGCAAAAATTAAATCAAATTAAAATTACCGAAATTGAAAGAAAATTTTTGTAAATTAAAAAAAAGAAAAAAGTATAAACCGAAAAATATTAAGTCAATTCGGTCGTAATGTCTGAAAAGCTGGCTGGTAGATACTATTACGGCGAGTTTTAATACTATCGTGGAACAAATGACCGAAATGTCTCAGCGAAAAACGAGATGCAGTGCTCCATGTTTAAAGCCGCTGGCCGAGATGAACCCAGCTTTTAGTAACGTTATGAATAGTGATCTGCAGTTGTCTGCTCATTGCTCAACCCAGAGCCTAAACCTGTGTGACCTTGCATGACATGCACCACAGGCTGTCGCTTTGCTCATCTTTAACCATTCGTCATGTTACCTTGGGTCCTTGTTAGAAAAGCAGTACGAACGTACAGTTTTGTGCGTTTCGTAAAAAAAATTACTTACCCCGTAAAATAATCATCGGTGGCACTCGTTAGGTTCTCCAGCTGGGATGAAAGTTGAGCTTTATATTCATGCGCTTAAGGCAGTGGTAATCTCGTCAAAAAGTACCAGGTTTATCTTTTCCTGAAATAACTCAAGCCGTGTCGTTTCTCGATCGAGTGTTGGAAAACTTGAAAGCCGACCTAAGTCGCTGAATCTACCGCTTAGTATGCGCATATGCAGGCATCCTTGTGGTGTTCGGCTGTTCGTTGTTGCGACGGACAAACAGGAAACAGGGGGATCTGAGTAATAAACGCAGACCGGGCAGCTGCAGTAAAACAGCGGTGGTGCGGAAACAACGAGAGAGCAATATCTTACAAATTGTTCCTAATTATCTTTAAAATTTCGGCGAATGACTTGGAAAGGGAATGAGGTCAGTGGCGTAGCCAGCCCAGAAATTTGGGGGGGGCGAAATGTTTGATTTTAGGCGAATAACACTATTTTGTTTAGAAAAACGCCTCTCAAAGCACACAATTACTATATTTTCTAAAAATTTTGGGGGGCCCATGGCCGCTTTGGCTCTCCCCCTGGCTATGCCTACGAATGAGGTCATCAATATATCAATCCGATTGCCAGAACACGCAAAACTTGGTAAATTGCACAAAAATGCGATTGTTGCGCTGCCACACTGGGGGGTAGCACCGATTGCAAATGGAAACCCCGGCACTATTAGCGATGTCCGCGCCTCAACGCGTTTTACTTAAGTGACTCCTGTTTCTGCGCAGCTGGGATCGCACGTTCGTGCCAAGAAGAAGAGAGAAGAAATGCAAGCAGCCATCCAAGCACAAAGGAAGGCTCAGCAGAAATAAAAAGTTCTTAATAAATGCTGAATCACCGTATGTGGTCTTTGTCTTTCCTGTGATAGCGACGTTAATTGCGTTATGTCTGCGTATTTAAGGTTAAGGAATAGTTGCTGAGGAAAAATGCATATCCGCAGATATGCAAGCCATGTGCAGCCGTAAGTTAAGTCTGTGATCAGTAAACCGTTGGAAGACTTCCGGATTGTTCTCGTCTCCGGTGCACCTCAAGGTTTTGGATTTTGCACAGACTCATGGTCCATATCACAAGGGTAATCGACGAACACAAACATGATTAGTCCTAGAACAGGGCTGGCCCACTTGTCTTCGACTGGGACAGACGAAAATTTCTTGCTAACTGGCGATCGACTGGTCGGCGATACAGCCACACGTACATGCCAAAGTTTAGTATCGCACGTGCAGATACAGTGTGCCATCGCCTTAGTGATGCACAGACAAGGTAAAGTGTCTGTCACGCCTAAATCAAGATTGTTGTCACGCAGTAATAGGATAACAACACCTTCGCGGCATCTGCTCTGCTAACCTAGGGTCATCCATCGCAAGAGGCACCAAAGAATATGCGTGACCAACCAGTTGATGGATAAATTTTATGTACTTTCTGGAATATTGATTTAAATGTTATTTCTAGGTATCTTGTCAATTCGATGCAAAATCAGGCGCGATCGAATTGTTGGCTACCCCTGTCCTAGAGCATTGCAGAATGGGCGTTATTTGATGAACACAGCAGAGGGGAGCAAAACGGTGAAGCATCTCTGAGCTTTTAGACTAAGCTATACACGAGGCCATGTATCTTGAGTCGGGTTGCTTTCAAAACAGACCCGCTCGTGACAACGTTGAAAACGGGTCTGTTTATTAAAATTGCAGCACAGTTCACATTTGGAAATGTTTTCAAATGTCAGAAAGACTTTAGTCAGTTCTTCGATTTGAGTAGATGTCAGCGACTCGTTCTCTTCCAAACATGATCGGAGATTCCGGTTGCGAAGGTGCTTCTTGCTTGAGCTGCGTCTTCCAGGTCGAATATTTTCTTGATCATTGGCAGATAGGCATGGACTGGTGAAGATGCATCTGATGCTGTCGCGTGTAATCCTGTTTCGCACTGCTCGAAGTATGATTCGCATGCCTGAACACAACTGTCGAAGCAAGGTGCGCAGCATTCGAAAGAGGACATTTTCCCATTCCATTGTCATAAATCTGCGCTGAACTGCTTGCACATCCATCCCCCCTCTCAGAGTGAAGTAGTTCATGCTTCTCGTTGCTCGTCAAGACTGCCATGCAAGCATTGTTGTCCTGTTTCGAGCCATGGGCTTTCACACTCCACGTGTTGTGAAAGATCGTCGAAGCTATATTCGCATCTGTCAGACCTTGGACACTGCAATCGTCGAACTTGGTCACCACTTGTGCATTGTGATTCTGGAGTTGACCGACGCCTTGTGAGTGGTTGGTGAATTGGCATGCCAACGAGGTAGGAAACACCATATTCCCAAGCAGGGTTTTGCAAGCTCCTGCCTTCCCCGTCCAGCACTGGTGCGGAGAGATCTCTGTTCCTTTCGCAGTTTGACTGCATGTTGCGACTTCGAAGATTGTTATGAACAGAATGGCTTCAATCTCGTTGGGATTCACAATCCTGCTTCATTTAAAGTTATCATAAATAACCACAACATTTCCCCTGAAGATAACCTAAAATATCTAGGTGTCCTTCTTGACAATAAGTTAAGCTGGAAACCTCATGTACAAAGAGTAAAAA
>Ga0210059_1003560_pt1 | contig 24969 bp, 18 predicted proteins | sample Ectturendosymbi2_FD_188042 | JGI IMG/M metagenome (GOLD analysis project Ga0210059, IMG submission 188042) | Ecteinascidia turbinata endosymbiont from Florida, USA - Sample 2 (SPAdes) (version 2) | ecosystem: Host-associated > Tunicates > Ascidians > Unclassified | place: Key West, Florida... | reverse complement strand
CTTGCTGCTGCGCGACGGAACTGGTCCTGACTGAGAGAAGTATCTATCATGACATAATCTCCCGGCACCGGCCTGACTCTTTATTCCGTTGATCGCTAAACATTCAGCGCGAGCAATATCTCTCGGGAAAAAAGGTTGCAGGTTATTTCTATAACGAAGTGCGAGCTTGATGCCACGAGGAAATTCCGCTGTGAGCGACAAATCCGCGGAAAAGCCTGGGAGCGTCCAACAAGGCATTTTGCTTCTTGTTGTACTGCTTGGCTTGTTCAGGCTTTGTGGGGCGCCATTACCCTTTAGCTCGGGTTAAAGCTGTTTATTTATATCGCTACCTGAGAGTGAAAAGTTACGAGGTCAGTCATGCTATTTTTGTGGAAAAGAAAGATAAATTTTACTAAATTTCACGTTGACTGTGTTTACTTTTACTCAAACAAAACATAACGGGAAGCTTTCGAGGAGAAAAATGTCGCATTTTAAATTTGGACTTCAGGACTCGGGTGAGCGCGAGATGCCTGAAGGACGTCAAAAAAGAAGTGCCTTTCAACTTTCTTTGGAAAATGTACCTTGCGTCGTAAAAGGTGTTTATATCAGCTGTTTCAAGGCATAAATGCAAGTTCCGCCACGCTTTGCTGTACAATTTTTTTTCTTGAAAATGTAAACGAACGATTCGCACACAGGTACTTGGACATAAACTAGTGAAACCAATGCACCTTTCAAGCAAGTCAGAACAGTCAGAACTTGCCATTATCGCAAAGCGCTCGGAATCGAGTAAATAGTGTCCAGCAAAGCTGGTAAATAACCTTGTGGCATTGCCTCACTTCTCACGTTGAGACCTCCCTTTTTGTTACTTAATGAATTACAATTCCTTTTATATAATTTGCTTTAAAATTCCCTTTCTAAACTTTGTTATGATCGTCTTGCATCCCCTGAATGTATAGGTTGTTAAGGAGAAATGTTACTTTCCCCAAAGAGTGAGCTTTGCTGATTTATCCTGTACAAGATACATGCTGTGAGTTGCATAATATCTCTCTTGTTTCAAGGGATGCTTTCATGGGCGTCGGAAGGAGGCAAGGAAATTTCAGCAAAAAAGGTTGTTTGGTTATTTTCGAGTGGAAAAAAACAAATTTCACCACTTTTGGCCCAGCCCCTAGAAAAATTTTGGAAAAATCCCCTGATGGCCCCCCTGGAAAAAACCCTTCCGACGCCCATGGGTGCTTTATTCTTTGTTAGGGTTTGACCCGGTATATCTGAACTAATGTCTTTGAAAAATGTGAAGCAAAAAACGAACAACACAATCAACTGTTTCATTCAAAGGCTAATGGTAACTTCCACATTAGACCTGTCATGCCATTTGTTAATAGTGATTCTATTATGTTACAACGTGTTTCGTTCATATCCCTAATGGAATTTGACAATTAACTCACGGGACATATGGCCCGCACACATACACAAAGCTCGCATGTATGTACGTACCCGTAGGTACGACAAAAACACGCACAACGTGGCCTTTACAATGATAAAGCAACGGAGCAAGAGCACGTACAGTAGGTCACCTCAGTGACTGGGGTTGGGCCAAGTCGATCCTCCTGACAATTAGTCTGTGCACAAACGTTGAAAATGACGGAAAAATCAAAGGCCTGTCCGCAAATTTGTTCAATAATTTTTTCAGACAACAAATTTTTCACAACTCTTTGTTTGTCACGATTTGTGTGTTTTTATACGTTTCTTCGGGCGCTGATTGCGAATATGATGCTTAAGTATTTTTTCTGTAATGTCAACGGTTTGACTACAATATTTGATTTAATAAAAAGACATTTTTGTCGATCACAGTTATGAACGACGTAGGTTACTACATAAACACGCTAGAAAACACGACTCGTGCATTATGATTACTGATTGAAATAATGCTTTTTCACACGTGATCAAAATTAGACACTTCATTTATAAGTGGTGCTGTCCTCCCGAACCACATTCCAGATAGTCTCCCACCAAGTCTTCATCCTACCTTCCTTGGTACCGCGTTTCCATAACTTCAATATCTTGGTGGAAACGTTCGCACGTCCTCGCTAGCATCTCCCAAGTAATCACAAAACATTCCAAAAGAAATTGCAAAAAATTAATTTTGGAGACATACAACAATCATTTCCTATCTAATTTAACGCGACCATTACATGGTCTTCCATTGCATGATCGCCAAGAAAGCCTTGTACTGTTCTTCGAAATACTTGCCAACCTTTTTTATCCAAATGAGACATCGATTCCTCCAATTGCTTTTGTGCCAAGTATTTTCTTATCTGGGGTGGAACGGTTATGCCATCCTTATGCTTTGCTTCAAAGAAGTTTGGAAACATCATAAGAAATGCCTTACTTTCATGTGATGTGCGTTTACAAATTGTTCTGCAAGCCCGATTTCGATGTGTAATAAAGACAACTGCAAAGTTCTACTTCTTCCAACGTGGTAGTTTTTAGTTTTCTGAGCTACTGTAGTAGCGAATTGGAGATCCGTTTTTAACTTTGGTGAGCCCGACGAGGTAAGTTTTTCACGTGCTGGCCAATTTTTCTCTCAAATAATATTGCACAATAGCCGTGCTGTCCCACAAGCATTGAAAAGCAAGATTTCTTCATGTATCCTTCCCGCAAACCGAGTAAAGCCATGAATTTGAAGTCTCCACATGCATCTCAATTGTGATCCTTGCATTTAATCAATGGCAGTAAAATTTTTACAGTTCCATAAAATTATTTCATTTGAAAAGAATGTGCCACTGGCAGTAATGTACATGTATTTAAGTTGTGAAGAAGAATTGCTTGTAAGCTCTACTTTGAATTGTTAAGCAAACGTCAGTAAGGAGCAAAGTAATTAACTCCAATCTATTGGAAGAAGACACTTGCACCATGTAGCAAAGTAAAAGGTGTTCAGATACAAAGAAAAACTTGCCTAGGTCACGTCTCTTCCTCGATTTGAAAACCTTGCAGTTGCAGTTAGGATCCAGAAAATTCTATTCTTTGAGACGTGAAGAAAGAAACTCTGCTTTTGATTTTACCAGACTCAAATCTTCAACTAAATCATCTATTTTACTTCATAACGCAGTTATGTATATACATGGCTCCACCCGTGGAAGAGAAAATGCAAAACTTATGTATGTATGATTTGCCAGCCAAAATAGTAATTAAGCACTCTAAATTAGCCCAGCAAAATTTGACGAAGCAGACGAAAACATATTTTTACAACTATCTTCAAATCCGTTCATATGAGACAAAAAATAACGCCGAATTTAGTTTTAGTGGCCCAAAAATCTCTAAACACAAAAAATCACAAAAACAAAGTTTGTTGTCTTGTGTTAATTATTCAGCCCAATCTTTTTACCAGGACACTATCCCACTTTTACCAGTTGAACTTGAAAACACATTAAACTTTCTGAGGAATTTTAACAAGCTGTTTGTGAGCTAAGGTCAACGCCTGATGCTTGCTGGGTTTTTAATGCCATTTTTGTAGCAAAACCGCCTTTCATCTTCCTCATCAAAGCAAGCTGCGTCATGGTGCTAGCAGTTCCACCAGCGTTCTATTTTGATGTGCCGTCACTTGCAACCAGTGTAATCGTGAAGTCGCGGCAATTTGCTCAGCATCCGTGATAATTACACACACCCATGACCAAACGCTTTCAACTTGAGTGATAATTAGTCGTTACTTTGATATTAGAATAGTCGTTACTTTGATATAAGAAAGCTCAGTTCGACAGGCCACCACCAAGCCTTGCCGAACGGGCGACCATCAACTTATCGTCACGGCTGTCTTCGCAATGAAATGAGTGTCTTCCACGATTCAAGTACACTTTCCCTGTAACAAACAGCTCCGATCTAAACACGCCAACGGCTGAAAACTTCTTATGACCATTCTTGGTCCGGTCCACGAAACAAGCACTGCCATTTGTTTCGTAGCAAAGAATCTTGCAAATAAACACTAGCAATTGACACAAATTCAAAATACGTCGTAATCTAACACGTTCTGCCGTGATGCGCATTTTCTTCAAAAATGTAGATTTACAACTGCATCGCACCTTGCAAAAACAGTTGGATAAAAAACACGTGACATCGGCATGCTGCAAGAATAATTTAGGCTCCTGGTACGTTTACAACTGTATAAAAGCAACTTCTCGATGCCGAGGCACATATTTAGCATCAAAGCTTCCTTGTAAACAGAAAAACACAAAGGGTTTAACATTGGCAAACAGGGTTACAACTTGGAAAGGGACACAGGTTTCTCCAGAACTTAGTTTTGCAGTTTAACTGCAAACATCGAAAGCTGCTTCAGGTGATTTAATTGAAATCCTTCCGTGAGCGATCAGTTCTTCAAATTAACATCAGATGGATCGAGCACAATGCCAACGAAACACTTTGTGTTTCAAGAGGTATATTTTCAAGCAGTACTGAAAAAGGCCAAACGGTGCGATTTTTTGTTAAACATCAAGGGAAAGAATGAACTCGCAGTGTGCTGAATGACAAAGGTTTGGCAAACAACCAATTTCAAACTAGTCATTTCGTCAAGTAGCAAATTTGACGCCACGATTTGGTTTACAAGTCATGAACTGAAAATTATCTTCAATCTAGGATAGTGTTTACCAACATGCGGGCCATAACGGTGCAACTCATTAAAAAAGTATAACAGCAACTGTGCACTAAAATACAAATTAAAAGTCAGCTGAAAGGTGACGTCACTAACTTTGCAATAGATTGCTGCTTCAAATAAATGTGTTTTCGCTTTGCAAGAACGCGCAAAACCAAGACAATGTAGGCAGTGTTAAACGAGATACGAGGTCATGAACATTTTACACGCAAGCTTGCTGGATCAAGTATGAAAAAATGTTGGGAAACACTGATATGGGACAATATTTGTTACAGCCAGTGCTGAAAAACAGATTGTTGAATGATTTGTTGGTCGGATTACACGAAGTCGATTATACGTTTTTCAACGGGATGACAAAGGCTGATGAGCTCAGGAGAGGCCCTCGCGGAATGACCTATGGTTGAGTTTAAATGACGCTACAGGTGACAAATTTTGGATTTTTGACATAGTAGTTTAAACATGCCGGGTTTCGGAGAGACGCTGCGCAGACATATCAATTATATCGAGCAATTACCACATAAAAACATGCAGCCTTGTGTTACGAAGCGATTGTTCCTCAACCACGCGTAAGGTCTTGCGTTGGTGTCTGTCGTTTAGATATGGTGATTCTTTTTTGCCATGCTAAGAACTGAAGTTTTTAAATTTCAGTGATCATCTGAAATTGAGACACAAAGGTCGATATCCAGAGCATCACTGTTGGTTTGGCCCTTGCTTTCCTCCAATGCCCGGAACTGGAAAAACGTCGGATTCTGCTCAAACTTGAGCCAAACAAAAGAGTGTTCTTTGCCCTTAACCTATGATTTCGATTTTGTAACACTCTTCGTGTTTCGCGATTTTTTGCAGCTTTGTTCGCAGATCAGCTACTGAGTGCAGAGTAGAACAAGAGCATGTGTGAAACGGAGTGGGTTGGACTGTTGAAATCACTGAGAAGATTTAGACGCGGGTGTTGCTATGCCGTGCAGCTTAGCAACGTTGATGGATTGAAGTTTGACGCGTGGTATTGCCAATTTCTCGGCACCGTCATGGCAACATTCAATGCCTGGGCACGTACTGTGGCTTATGCCGCACAGGCGGCGCAGATGGGCGCCACGGCCTAGTTCATCACTCGCAGAACACGCCTTGTGCGAAACGATGTGTTGTATACTGAAACTGCCTTTGTTTCTCCTGCGATAGTTAAGGCGCCTTTGATCTATATTTTGTTTTTTTTCTCTCTTTATTAAAACTTTATCGCAAAACATTTATGTAGTTTTAGACTCTTTGCTTTTGTTTGATTTAAAATCATTTTATGTCAATTTGGAAGACTTCGTTCCCAACTAGTATCTAAGTCTTTTTTTTGCCTTAGAGTTTTGTGTAGCTCGTGTTTCTTGCCTTTACCTGTTTTTTCTCATATTTCGTGATTTTGACTTTTTATGCCTTCGTAATTGTTTCTGCTTGCGTTGTTCGAAGTTTTGTTGTTATGTCTATTTGCCCCTTCTGTTGCCAATGTATTTTTCCATAGAGTGATGCAGTAAATATGTAACTTTACTGAAGTGGGGAATGAGGTTCATCTATGCCTGAAGGAATAATATGACCTGTACAGACGTTTCTACTCGCGAAAATGAACCTTTTTTGCGTTGATAAGATAAAGTCTGGCATATTCTAAGGCTGAAAATTGTCAAAAAAGTATTTGGCCACAGCATTTTCGTTTCATTACAAGAAAATTGTGTGGCCAGTGGTAGCAGTAGAATGTGTAGATCAGCCATTGCTACAAAAGATTCATAGAGATTCAACCACTGCTGCTGCAACTGCATCATCGACCCAGAAGCGCCTTTTTTCATTTATGCGGACACGAGCTCAACCACCATAAGAACCCCGCTTACGCAAGACTACCAAAGATTTTTCCAAAGATTCATCATAGAGTAGGTCAACCATAGCTACGAAGATCCATTCCTACAAAAGATTCATAGAGGTATGGTGCCGTCCCTTTACACCAATCGATTATTATGAAAGATCTTCATATGGACGGAAATGACGTAACATGTAATGCTTTGTCTTCTTGCTGCACATTCTTGCTTTTCATGGTGTCACTATTTCGCATTAATGCCGCTGACCGGTGACATGGCGCGGTTAGGGAAGTAATTTCTGGCCGCGTTTTCTGTCCAAAATTTTGTTGGCTTGACGGCAAAGGCATTCAAGGCTTGTCGGATATTAAGTTTATTTTTGTTTCTGTTTTTAAGTGTAAAATTGTTTTGCTCAGTAAAAAGTACTCTAAATGCTTTATTTTTTAAATGTTTGCAATGGCAGTAAAATTGATTCTATTTACTTCAGTTCAGATCCAAACTCCCACGTTTTCAAAAGTGCCTTTCAATGCAGGTCAACGTCTAGCAGAGGGAAGAAAATTAGCAACGCTACCCATTCGATTTTTAGCATGATTGTCTATTTTTTAGTTAATACTTCAGTATATTTTCTATATTTAGCCACAGCGCATCATGTTGCAGCATAGTACACCTTCATAACCTGGAAACGTTGAAAGTACAATCATGGTCAGCAATAAACGAGTTCAGCAAAAAAATAGATAAACTTAAAAAATATTTTTGAGAACACTCCCTGAAAGAATACATGACGTTTAATGAGGTGAAACTTTTCTGGTGGGCGATTGGTGAGACCAAATGAAGTTACGAAATTTCGCTATTTTATTTTGCTCAAAATAAAGTAATCTAAACGTTTATTTTTTTCTAAATGAACTGACGTAAACACGCCTATAGTAATCGGAGTTTGGTGAAAATATTTATTAAAATTGTGGAACTTAATTCGAGAATCGTGCTGTGAAGCAAATTTTTTTATCAATACAACAGGAACTGCTTGCGTCTGAACAGGATTCAAGCTCAGGTTCAGTGCCTTGATTTTTCTATATCCAAAATTGTAAAGTTGATAGTTATTTTTCAAAATACGCAGGTAAAGAATGTACAGCAGAACGTACTCTAATTTTGCGCACAGACGACAGGCATAACAGAGACAAAATACTTGCTTTCCAACAGTTGCATTAACATGTACGTGCATGATACTTCCTTTTGGGCAGATCCACCATTAGCTATAGAGAATATTTCAAAGTATTCCGTGGACGCCAGTAAGAGGGTAGTAGCATTTTGTAAAGCCCATTTACTATCTTTCCAATGGACTTCGTGAGGCGTCAGACTTTCTTTGTGGATTTGAACAAGAAATCGTTGTTTGTTGAGGACTCTTGACAGTGAACCTTTGGCCAAGAAGATACCGTAACAATCGACGAGTGGGTCTCATTCGTACTTGGGAACCACAACAAGCGCAGACGCGAGATAAAACTATTTTAATCTCGACTTAATGAGAGAAAAGCGCCAATAACTGCAGGACAAAGTGCCCATCGACACCCTTGCGTCATTCACTATCCATTTGCATGGGGCGTCTTGTCGGCCAAAAGAGTGACGTGGTCGCCTGGGTAAACTCATCCAAGACGGCCAGAACAAAAGGATAGCATCGGCTATCGATCGCTCTCGGCAAGACACAGTGACTTTGTATCTCGTCTACAAAATCGATATTTTTAGTCAAACCAGAGCCTAGGCGACGCTAAGAAGTGACACCACTTATTAATTTTCTCCGCCGCTCGTTTAGCCACCGCTAAAGAAGCTTAGAAACAAATTCGCCGACGCCAAACATGTCACATCGCTCCGGTTGCCGTTTCTGAAGAGTTACTGATAAAGTCGCAACATGTATAGTACTACATCTTTTCAAGCACCGTCACCACCTCTGACTATATTACGAACAATTAACTGCTGCTGAAATGAATGGCTGTCTAAGATTGCTTTTGACCGATTGGACAACATGAAGTTTTAACTGCTACAACAAATGTAATTTTAGCAAATAATCGGGTGTCAAAGTGGCAGTGGCGGCAGTCATACAAACCAAGTGCTTTTCCAGCTATAGAAGTTTGTGAATAATTTTGAGCTTCTTGCAGAAATGTGTTCTTCGTCTGACAAACTTTCACTGTCCAGAAAAGGCGAAAAAAGGTTTAACGCTTGCGTCAGTAAAATTGTTATTGCCGCGGTGTGGTTGGGTGCATGTAAAGGCATGTCTCACTAAAGAGTGCTTGGAGTTCGTACAAACGCCTAGCGTAAAAATCAGTTATACCGCTAGGATCTAAATAGTTGTATACATACCTTCGAAAAAACGCTCTCAAAGTACAAGAGGGCACAAGGCTGAGACAACAAAGCTGACTGATGCTCATCACATCAGCTCACTTGAAAGCGAATCTTTAATAGTCAAAGCTGATGAAACACTCACCACAGCTCTTTGTCTCTTAGCCAGGCATGTGATCAAACATACCATGCCATCGTTTTCATCAAAATCTAATAATCTACAACGCTTTCTCTTCGTAACCTGTAAGCAGGCAACTCACTTCAGCATGCCTTGAGAACAGCAGTGCCAAAGGTCGTACAGAGCACATGATAAAATCCGAGTTGCTTTGGCAGCGATTTTGACATTGATCTTTACATGATGTGAAAAAAGTTTTTGAACTGGTAGATCCAGAGGTAATTCGACTGTGGTCAAAATCTTTATGGCTGCCTTTCCCAGGAATACATTTCAAAACCCCACATCCAGCATATTGTTTGTGCATTTGTGCACTTGAATGTTCCATACATTTGCAAAACAACGTCTACGCACGTGCGGCTTCATGTTGGCGAAAGGCAAATGCAGGCTAAACAGAGAAGATTCCCGAAATAACATCCAAATTGCGTATAGATCTGGCTTTGAAATAGATTTTCACATTGTTTCTGTGGTGCTGTAAACAGTTGCACTTTCATTTCTATCTTGAATCACGTTTGAAATACAGGCGACTGTACAGGTTTTAAAAGTCTTGACCTTGGAGAAAGCTTTAAAATATTTTTTGGGCTATAGACTTTTCTCATTAAGCTCCTCAAACATACTCTAATGTTAAAGATGAACACCTCTTGATTTTTGCATATTTGAAAGATGAAGCATTCCTTAGTGCTTTCATTCCTGTTTAATTTTTCAATCATTTCAAAAAATATGAAAAAGTTTCAAAAATACAGCAAATGAACACTTTCACAATTAGTGAAATCAAGATGAAGTTTTTAGAAGAAAAAACTTCACTGCTTAATTTTTCTGTGTTTGAAAACATTGCTTTTCGAACCGCTTATACCGGTGTAACCACTGCTTCTTCATTTTGTTTTGATGAGCGCAAAACCTTCTTATTTTATTTGCCAGCCGCAAATTGTTTGACTTTCAATAAATGACCTGAAGTTTTTCGGAAGCGTTCAGCAAGAGGGTTGAGAACAAGCAGGGTGAAAAGGAGCAAGAAGATAGCGAACACGTAGTTGTGTATTTGTACGTAAGCGAGACAACGCGGTATTTTTCCTGAAAAACATTATAGTTGACATAGAAATACAGATGAGAGACACAAAAGCACATATTGGGCAAGCTCAAGCTATTTCGTTCAAAAGCGCTTGTATGCAAACTATTTTTCAAAACCGTGATAAATAAGAAATGTCCTAAACCTTGCAATAGCGTTGAGAAAAAGTTTGAAAGCGGTCTACTGAGAGCCTGGCACGATTGTGCAATGATCGCCCGGCGCCCTATAACAAAGATCCTGTCGGCATATTTTCGACTGAGAACGTTGCAGATTCACTATGTGAAGATGCCCTTAAGCGCATATCCTAGAAGACAAATCTCGACATTTATTAAACGGCAAGTACCAGCAAGTCTTCTTTCGCATTGGAAGATACTATCATTCTTACTACGGAGCACTAGTCGCGAAAAGCAAATGAGCAAACAAAGACTTGTAATAACAGGGCACTTGTCTGCTCGAGTGACGCATTTCAAATATTTTGTAACAAGCTCTTTCGAGATTTGCGTTTCATAGCGAGGTGTTTTCCTTGAAAGACATTGGTTCCCACCAATGTATTTTCAGCATTTTGCAAATGTATTTTTAATCTGTCTTTCCCGTCCATTTTTTCAACATTTTTTTGTTTTTCTTCTCCAAAAACAAGACAACATTAGTGAAAATATTTTTTCCAAGTTCCACTTTATGCAATTATCTGAAGAGAAACTGAACTTTGCGATAGTTTGGTAACTTTGTGAACCAAAGGAACAGCCTCAAACTGTTAGGTTTTATATTACTTCATGTGAACGAAAGCGACTAAGAGTTGCCAGATTTTTCGACTTGCAATTCACGCTGCCAGCAGTTGTCAAAGTCTTTTTATGGACGGGCGTTGAGACAGTAAGGGGCACACATTAGAAGAACGTTATGCCGATTGTTGAGAGAAATATTTGCTGCCGGGGAAGCTCTCTATGATTGACTTAAATATAACTTGGTTAACTGCTCACTTCACTCCGCCGTTTTGTCGGGAACTCACAAAAAGGGCCGGTATCTGTTTCGTGTGACTGTGCCGTGCAACGCGCTTATCCTGTCGGAATAGTGAGGTAACGTCCCTAAGTCGTATTGGTTTATGATAGTCATGGAGAAATCTGCATGGGTGGGCATTTTGTAACACGATTATGACCGACACGTTCGTGGGCAGTCAAGCTTGTTGCGGATTATCCTTCCTTGCACTAAAATGCGTCTACTAGCGTATCAACAAACTAATTAGAAGATAATTCTTTACCAGTCAATGCCTAAACATCAGTTTACAGCAGAAGATGTACGGTTTTAACGCACAGGTTTGCGCCGTCTCTGCGACTGTTGCGGGAGAAAGTTTCAGCCTGGCGCCGGAAAATAGTTACTTTTGCCACGACCGATACAGATCATCGTAAATATTTTGGGCCTGGGACTTAAATGAGCGGCAGTCGGTTTGTTTGGACTTGGCTGTCAGTTTCAGACCGCCGCACGGATAGATGTAACTTCAATCCGATACAAACAGTCAGAGGATAGTGGTAATCCGAGGGCTTCGTGGATTACAGTAAATGTCCAATTTCGCACGAGCAGGTCTTTCTAGGCTAAATGCGTGATCAAACCAGCTTTAGCTGGAACATCGCCATGTGTGTGGCCATAATAAATGTATCCTACATCGTCTCAAAAGCGTACATGACGGGTGGGTTTCTGCGATTGCTTTAAACCGGAACAAAAGACTTTTGTTGATGAGGATAAGAAGTTTCAGGGAAATATTACTGGTAACAGGGTGGCGCCTAGGGGATTGGAAGCTCTAACCTGGTGAAACACAGGAAATACGTACAGAGCAATATTTATCAGTAACCAGGTAAGCGAGGGCATTACGCGCTCAAAATTACATTGTGGATTGAACAACAGTATTGCGCGCTCTGCTCTTGTACAATATATTTGCTGTTATTCTCTGCTCTTGCACTATAGGAAATAACCAGGAACGCTTTTGATTTAAAACTGTTTACGAATTACCAGAGCAGAGCTAAAAGCGGGAACGGTCAAAGGAAAAGGAACAAGTTTGAAGCAGTGAATGTGGGTTTATTCCAGACGATTTCACTTATCGCCTCATTGCACCTCATGGAGATATTGGCGCAATCCTTCTCAGGAGAGCCGACGATCACTGGCGCAGGTGCGGTAATTTGGACACCAGCTGCTATAAAACGAGCACTGAAATTAAAGAAAAAGCCATCAACGTAATGTCAAACAAATTCGGTGTCTGCATTAAGCCGCAAAAGAAGCTTAATTTGCAGCATCACAAAACCGGAAAATTGTATGCAGCACTACAACCTCAGAAAATGAAAAAACTTAACATTGGAGGCTTGATATGAATTTAAATCTCGTAATACAGCAACAAAACTTTAAAAAGAAAGCCAAGAAAGATACGTGAATTAAAATTTTGCTGTTACTGTTTCGCCCCTCATTAGGTTCACTGAGGTTTATTTCTAACTTGGACAGCACAGCTTCCGCTCTACAGGTAAACAGTCCGTATACATGAAGTTCTTTCCTGTCAAGTACCAGGTTTCACAAGACCTCCAACGAAACTTCAACCACAATCATACTTTAGTCAACGTTTACCAACACTGAACTCAAGTCTCAAGTGTTGCTATTGTTCTTGACACTTAAGCATAAAATTCCCTAATTTTGTTGAGCACCATGGAGAAGTATGAGCTGCCTGTTTTTCTGGACCACACGCAAGGGTGACAAGCACTGATTGCCTAGAAGAAATACCAAACGCAGATAAATCCGTGCAGTCAAAACTAAGTGGCCCGAAACGAAGGCTGTTTCGGAATGACGGGGACAAAATGGAAACTTTACAATTTTCGGGCCGAGTGAACGCAGCAGGTTTGGGAGAATGAGTTGAGTCTACGTGCCGTTGAGTGATGGACGCTTGTCGCAACGAAAGTGCTCTCTTGGACGACACTGTGCACCTGTGTTTGCTTGTGCTTCTAAGTCAAATTAACTTCTTTTGGTACCAATCGTGTTTCTGTAGATTGATAGGTCTACATTGTTCGTACAATTTACATTATAATACTTACGAAACCGCACAAACCGTCCTTTCTGTATAATATCTGCACGACGAAAGTACGAATTTGCTGAAAATGTGAACAGTGGAAAATTTTTCATGAGATCACAAAGAAGTTGAAATCAACGGTTCGAGTAAACAGAGGAAGGCATAAAAGCTGACCTTCAAATGACTAAAGTTTGGGTGAATTTGGTGAAAACTACAAACACTGTAATTAAGTTTCACTACAAAGGAGCAACACAGCACAATTTTATTGCAAACCAAGGAAAATTTGTTTCGGTGGCTGTTGCAAATCAAAGAGCCAATTTTTGACTACTTCACAGTACATTAAAGGTTTATCTTCAGTTCGGTCCAGTGTAACGGGACGGAGTACGTAACATATTGGTCCATTTGGAAACCTCTTTGAATTGTTCTTGAGGTAATACAAATGTTATCGCTCAGTGTGGTTTTGTTGCTGACAATACATGGGAAGCTAAACATCTCAAACCGTTTCTTAAAAAGATGCTTTTACTATTTAAATCAAGTTACATCTGATCTCCAAAACTACTTGGGCCATTTGTTGCATGAAGGACATCATGACATCATCCACAGCGTGACGAAATGTCCAGTCATCAGGTTCTGTGGACGAGCATGTGAGCACTGACAGTTATAAAAGAAAGAGAACGTGCTGCCCAGAGGCTTTGGTGTTTTGACAGCGCAGGTGCTACTACATGCTTCAGTAGCAAAGGACGCTGACTCGCACTGAAAACAAGGAGCTTACACAGAATTCTCTTCGTTGTCTTTATTTGTCTTGTGTTAATGGTTGAGAAGAACCTTGACTTTTACGAAGACGTTACGATTACCTGTACGCTCTGATGAAAAAATATTTTTGACTTTCGCTCAGTAAGACCTGAGGAAGTGACTTCACTGTCCCTCGCTACCACCATTTGCTTGTACAGAAATTGTGGAAGCAAAAAAGTGTAGATGGCATCTGGCAACAAGTGGGCAATTGTTGATCAGCAATGAGTGATCTTAAACCGCAATGCAATTGTAATTTTAAATCTAAAATTAAATGCCAGTAAATCGACCACAGTTAATTTCACATAAAGTATTTGTTACTTTATAGTGCCATCTTTGTGGCTTGCAACTATGGAAAAATAGATACGTGCAAGCTTTAATCTAGCATAAACATAGGCTTGCGTCATCATATGTTACATAACAAATGATAATAATTATCATAAAGTAGATAATAAAACACTGGCTTGCAACTGTTGTGCTCAAGTGCCCCTATCTAGTAACTAAAGGCTCTTTAGACCTTTGAATTTCATCTTATGCGTCGTTATGGCTCTTGCAAAAAACTCTTTCAAACCCACGTCTGTGTTGTAGGAGAGCTGGTAAATGTGTGGTTCACAGATTCATGGTTGGCAATAAAAGTATAACATCTATTTTTAACTTCCGAGTTATCTAAAGTGAGTCATTAAAAGACTCAAAACGAGAGACAAGTTATTACCGAACCGACAATGCAGTGTTGCACCGGTTTTGTAAAACTCGACAGGTGCTAAAAATAAATGTAATGCAAGTTCGTTTGATTTTCCTTTACTTCATTGTCTCTGTGACGTACCATGTGCTTGATACGTGCCAGTAATTTCCTAAGTGATATCCTCCAAAGGCGATTAACAGGCTTGTCCATTTGTCTATAGGTCATCTTGATCTGTCCCATCCCGTGGGCTTCCCGCGAAACTAGTCATACGAAGTACGCTACATCATATCGTGTGCATGTCTAATGTCTAGCATCTACAGAGTCGTGGCAAAAGTACCTCGAACACCCTAATTAGGAGACCAGTAACATTTCAGATATTTTTCTAGTTGCCACCTAAAAATGGGCAACAACCATATCTTCTGGACCCCGCATAACTTCACCATGGCACTGGGTTCCTACGTCAAACACTTATTGTGCTGTGAGCATACAATGATAGTATACAACTTCAGAAAATTCCTGCTACCTGACGTAAAAATTGAGATGGGATATGGGACAAGTTTCAAGTCCACTGCCCATACCGTACCATGGAAATCGCATTCGTCGCAAGTTTTTCACTGCGAAGAAAGGGTTTTAATTAGTTGCACGATTTCATTTTTAATTAGTTGCACGATTTTTCATTTCGACTTTCCATTGTGTTTTACATGTGGCTTGATCACTTTTACGAAGGATTATTACTAAGATTTTGCTCGTGAGCATAACAATGCAATTCTTTCGGAGGTGGCACGCTTCAACGCAGGACACCGTGGGCTCTTGAGCTATATGCCATGCTTGCGATGGTGATCAAAATCTTGGACTTACACTGCATCAAATGCCATCACCTGAAGGCATGGTTTCTTACGCCGCAATACTGCACTAATAAGGTTTAGCGAACGACAAGATTTTGGCTAATGACAGGTTGTGTATCCTGTATTATACTGTGTGTTCGTATATGCTGAATAACTATACATATATACTGTATGCAGCATATATGTATATTTTATAAAATGAAAGACGAGACTGTTATGTAGCCAGACATTGGTAGGAAAATTTTTGCAGGCGATTTTGACCTATGAATTCCCATCAACATTTTTATAGACACGAACTCGGTCTCGTCGTGTGAGGTAGAAATAGATCTAACAAGTGTTTTTCCTGTGACTCTCTAAACTGTGACGTCACGAGAAAGTAATTGCTGACGGAGATGTGTCAGCCCATGGCGACCAGCTCAGCGAATGATCTCAGTGGCGAAGAGAGAAAACTTTGCCGTAAACGGCACAACCAAATGTTTCAATTCCGCGCCTTTCTTAGTTAAGCGGAGTACTGGAGATTTGCGGTGACTGGAAATAAGGATTTGCACGCGATTTAGTCATTGGCAGTTTTTGCGAGTCTATCAGCAGAGGCTGGTTTGAAGACCATCCTAATGGTACCAGTTTTCGATTGTAAACGGCTAACGTCGCACTTAGTTTTTTTCGAATGTTGTAAGCAACATACAGCGAGCCATTTCAATTACGGATCACAATAGTTATTTTTTACACTAATAAGCAATACATGAGTCGACCGCAATAAAACGAATTGAGCTTGCTTTCTTCTTTGGAGGCTTTATTCCAAATTGATTTTAAGTTGCTGTGGATCTTTTTATCACGATGAATAGCAGAGTCTTTTTTCTCGCTGCATTTAATGGAGCAGATATGTCCAATACTTTCTTTGCATCTTCTGTTCCGTGATGTAAGAATGAAGATTACGTGAATTTCTTGTATTAACAAATAACCAGTCTCTAGAAAAGTGACGCAGTTGAATCTATCAGCAAAAAATTCGTAATAGGAAATCGATTTCTCCTAACACTACGCACCCTCAGTCCTGAAATCTTATTCAAATGAATAAGATTTCAGGATTGAGGATGCGTAGTGTTGCGTGAAATCGATTTCCTATTCAAAAAATTTGCTGATAGATTTAACTGCGCCGCCTTTCTAGAGACTATTGCAAACAACAGATTTGAATCATCGCAAAATCATGAAAGCAGAGCCCAGTCGGCTGATTTCTCGAAAACGTGTAACAAACCTACAGCTTTTAATTGCTGTATTAGCAAAGTTGCACATTGCATCAGAAAAGTTGTTTTAACTTAAAGCTGAGTGTTTGATTACATTAGGTTATGAAATAATATAATTGCCCTTGAGATTAACTAACTGTCGAGGAATGCTCGTCGTGACAAGGCGTGCTACAGGTGCTCTTTTGGTCATTTTGGTCTTGGCCAGATATGTCCAACCAAAATCGCCTACTGAGCCACAAATTATGTCACTATCATAACCAGGACCGCACACTGAATGACATGCTAATGAGGGTCGCACATTGTTTTAGCTAATGTACTGAATGCGTTCGAATCCTAACTGTAATACTAACGAATGTTTGGCAACTTTAACCAGGCCCGTAACCGGGAGGGCGCAGGGAGGGCGAAGCCCACCTACAAGATTTTTCGCCCCCCCTGGAAAAATGTGTTTAAAATAATTGGCTATAGTTTAAAACATTTAGACCCCTCTCAGAAAACTCTTCGCCCCCCTGGTGTCTTAAGCTGGTTACGGGCCTGCCTTTAACCACTCCGTAAGTGCGATTTCATAGACAGGTTTAGTGCGAATGGTACAAATAAGAAAACTAGTAAAAAGTTTTGCACCAAGGTGTCACTGGAATGTGGATACATGGAAATCTCTTAGCACGCAGTACAGACGTGATAAAGTGGCACTGAGGACTACCTGCATCAAAACTGTTAGATTTAAAATTATCAAAACAAGCACAGGTTGTCAGTATGTAGGCTACTTATACTACAGCGAAAACCTAAAATGGGCCGCACAAAACCTTCGACTGGGCCGCGGGTTGGACATGGCTGGTCTTAACACAATTTAGTGTTGGCGCCAATGAACTCAACTCATTAAAGAACAAAATGTCATTATGAAATTTTTAATGAATAACGCCATTTTTATGACCTAAAAAACTTGATATTATGACTTTATTTTTCAGAAAATATGACTTTATATGACCAAACAAAAATGACTGAGCCAGAACACACAACTACTGTGCAAAGAAGCATTACCAGCGAAAAGAGACATAAGAGATGGTAGCCCGTAGTTTGTTGAAGCCCAACTAAAATAAACAGCTCAAAACATGAGCAAAACATATACATAGTTTGCTTTGAAGTAAATTGAAAACGTGCATAGACATTGTTTTGTTTCTTTGGAGCATCAAGAACATGCGTATTTAGGCAGTGCATTACATTTTATCCAAATAACTTGGTTCACCCACGTCTTTGCCAGTATTTGCAGGGTGCCCAAGTGGGTTCAATTTGCAGCATGCAGCTTAGACCTAGCGATATAGTAGTTTTACCTGAGAGTTTGAGATTGTTTTAATGGTTTCCCTATTGAATTCGTTTTAAAATATGCAAAATATGACTTTATGACCTACCATGGGAAGTATGACATTCATAACGTTTGTTATAGACTTCGTAGGCGTGCGATTTCTGTTTTAAAATTCGTTTCAGAGCATCCTGAAGCACAGAAAAAATATGGCTTTCATGACTTTAGATGGTCCTAGTAATGAACGTACAGATAAGAGTCTTTACGAAAAGCATCTCTCTAACTTGTTAATTTAATACATTTGAATAATTAATGAATGACTTCATTATCATTAAAAACTCTACACACACCACTGAGCTTTCACTTTAGACCAGTGGTTCTCAAACTTTCTTGATTTGTGTCCCCTTTCCAAAGACTGTCAACACTTGTGACCCCCTGCTCATCAATAGGGTTTTACAATATCACGGCAGAGCTATTTATTAAAGGCCTCTGCTCGTGGCCCCCGGAGAACTGCTCCGTAGTCCCCAAGGGGGCGGAGAGCCCCAGTTGAGAAACCCTGCTTTCGACGCTGTTCAGTGGGTTGGCATGCTTTTTGTTGTTATGAATCTTTGACTCTTTGTTCTACTTACTTTTATCCCTTTTACTCTACTGTAAAATGAGTTGCTTGCTGTTTCTCGTATTGCTTTAATGCTTCCATATCTTTCCCCGATCTGAGGCGATATAATAAATGACAGCAGACGATAGGTTTTCTGTTACAGAATAATATTGGTAAATTTTAGCAAAGATGAGATTATTGAAAAAATGTTCTTTAGGAAAACATGTACGTGGCCTTTCTCATTGTTTGAAAGCAATTTCATCGCAATGGTGACGTGTACAGCGAACAACAAAGCAGGTATGACACGTAAGCGGCACAAACAATCGTCAATAATAATTTATTGGCTTGAATAAAAGTTTCATGGAAAATGCGCACAAGAAGCTTATTAGCTAGATGCCATGGAACAATAACAAAGGAAAACAATCATTCTTTCCCAATTAATCCTATTGTACAGGCACCTGGTTTTATTTGAATTAGGAGCTGAGGATGCTTACTTCGTATAGGCGAAGCATTTACTCTGCTTTACTTCAGTGGCTTACCTTTTGCTGAGAAAGGGCTCCTTTCGTTATATACTATGCAGAAATTTATTTATGACAAATGTACTAACAAAACAAGAGGCCAAAAAAACAAATTACATTTTTTTGTCAAAAAAAATAAATTATGTAAAATACAGTATCGACAATTACCAGCCAACGACTACATATGTTATAGTCAAGCTTCGTCAGGGAGGCACTGCGTTTAGTGGCGTGTTAATAAACAAGTTATAATACAGGGTTTTGCAGCAGGGATCTATCACTGCACAATGTTGTTATGCTCCAGACAAGAGCGGCAGGTCGAATCACTGCTGAATACATTATGACAAATCTTTGTCAGTGCAAGATTACTAAAAGAATGCAAGATATAGATCACCAAGTTGCGGGTAATTGAAACTGAATGAAGCATTTACGGCAATCTCGGAAAAAACACGAGTTAACATCCGGTCCGGAATTAGTCTATGCACTCACGTGGTGCCTCCTGGGGCTTAAGCGGTAAGCCTTACCTACTTTCAATGTGGCATTGTTGATAAGCTTGTTTCCATTACCGAACTCCTGCGCTAAAACAAGACTGATAACAGCCCCATTGTTATATGGGAATGTCTCTTCCGTCGCAACCTTCCAGATTTTGTTCTTGGGCAATCCGGCGTTACGTTGGAACATATCAACAGATCAACCTTAAGCACCGAAGTAAAGTCTTCGGCAGCGGAAATCAAGACAAATTTGCGCAGTGAATCAAGTTAAGAAAAACCTAATCTGTGAAAACATGGTAAGCATTAGGCCATGTCATACACAAATATTTTAGGGAAATATTGCTGAAATCTAGCGCTGCCTGTGGTAATCCGTTATAAAATCAAGGTGATGTTTCTCTTTTGATCATTTCCATGAGCCGTGTAAGATTTTTTTGTGACGAAACAATCTCCACATCTCCATGGTTGGGTGAGACTCGACAGGAAGGCTTCATCGGGATTCTTTTTGCGGCCGGAGGCGTAACGGGCAGTTGATTTAAGACTAGTTAGATTGGGTTTACTTGTGCGCAGCACACCCCTTGGCAAGATAGTGACTTTGTATGGGTCGTGTTTGCATTGGTGGCACGGAGTTTGAACACTGAATCACTTTAACATATCCATCAGGCAGCAGCTCTGCAACGGTTCAGTTCATTTGCTTGTGTAACGTGAAAGCAGATTGGAATTTGGCTGCTCCCTCCGCAAACGGAAGGCGACAGGCTAAATCTACACACAAGGAATTTATATGAAATCACCGCTTTGCCAAAGCCAATCCTGAATCTTTAGCGAGCATACTGTTACCTGGCCTTACATCAAATCTTGAATTGTTGTTTTAGGGACTTCAGGAAAAGGCCCAGCAGCCTAACCAATAAGAGCTGTGAAACCATGCGCTGACAGGTTGGGCTAATTTTCAGTTTAGTTTATAACCTTTACCTATTTCAGGATTCAAGTAAAATGTTTGCAAGATCCCCGTGATTATGGCAGTGTTCACATTTCAAGTTTCCATTTCATCATCGCGATCATTTCGTTTTTCCTCCCCTCTTGCTGGATTACATCAAAATTCTCTTTTTTTTCTTAAACAGCGAAAGCAAAAGATCTTCTATTATATGACGTGCTCGTTGCAACCGCAAGGAAGTAAAATCCTCTGTGAAGCAAATGCAGTTCTTACTTTCTAAAATATTTCAACCTTTGTTCGGATTCTTGAAAAAATCTTGTGAGATTTTTCATCTCTTGATGACCGCGTGTCTCCATGAGTTGAGGTAATTCCTCTGACGTTTTGACTTTGTAATCAACCTACTATGCTTTTGTACAAACAATACAGCCTTCACTAATTTTTTTCTTGCCGTTGTTTTGTATATTAGAAGTTAGAGGACACACCTAGTCTTTGAATAGTCAGTAAATGTCAAGATTTTTATTGCGTTGCCTACACAGCGCAATTTGTGGTTTTGTCAAGTAGAATGCTTGTTGAAGTACTTTCTAGTACAGTTACTGAGTTGCGCCTTTGTAATTTCATGGCTAATAAATCCACTCTTACTTTTCTTTTCATTCCTCTTCTGCAGGTTGTTTTTCAAATCCGAATGAAGGCCATTTCAATTAAAGCGTCATTCAATCGGAATTGTGAATCCTTTTAAAGACATGCAACAAAAACATAAATGTCAATCCCAAGTTCGCATTTCAAATTTATTTTTGACTCTTAGGGCCATTTGGCGTTTTTACTTTTAACCCATAAGTAGCTTTCTGCTTGCTCAACACAATGAACATTGTATTTCAAGACAGAAACTACCACAGACAATCGTTTCTCTTTGGTTTCTTTTAAATGACAAATGACCGAAAGTTTAAATAAGCTTTGTAGTTTCCTTGCGGTTCTGAAGTCTGAAGTGTGTAATTTATGCAAAGTCTTGATACCCTGAATTTCCAGAATGAACCATAATACACCAAAAATTAGCCACTTGCCAGGAAAATTAAATATCTTAACCAAAGTTGGAATTTTGCAACACTCTTACAAATCTCGTATTTTTTAGAAATTCGACAGTTGCAGAAAATCTTAACATTACAGTAATATCAAACGACATGTTCTCACATCTTTCCCTTTTTAGGCATGCATTGCTTTATTTTATGGCCAAATAATGAAGAAGTGCTTGAGGAAAATAAAAAAGTATAAGAGTATTGTTTGCTCTACTCGACCAAATAACTTCCAACAATTCCAAAGCAAAACAACTTTTCCCTTTAAAGATATTTTCCTCCTTGTGACTCACGTGTGTGAGAAGATGGAAATGCATTTATACCAATAGCGTCCTATGTAAATTTGACGGCAGTATTTGTAGCGTGCAGCACAAAGTTCACCAAATCGCGCTACAATTTTCCAATTTCATATACAGCGAATGCCGTGTATTTTTTAAAGGAACCGACACCCAATCTTTCGATTTCATGTTGAACGTCATTCACATCAATAGTGCTGTGCAGATCGAAGTGAAAATCTTCGCTTGAACAGATAAACCGTGGTGCTAGATAATTTGAACAAGTGTATTGTCCATTTCCGTCATGCCTCGCTTTACCCTGGTGTCTGCGTGCTGACGCATGCCCGAGAACCTGTGCCCAGAAAATGGCGCCTGCCTCTACAGACAGTTCAAAGTGGACAGATACCCAGAAAGCGTTCTGACAGATGCAAAAAGCGATCACCTTTGCTGCCTGATACAGATCAAACAAATGGCCAAAAGATCTGCGTGTTCAATGTAACACATTCGCCACACGCCGTGTTGTCGCGATTATCTAGCGGACAATTTGAGGATAACACGTTTTGGCAATTTTTTCTCGTCGCACGGCGTAGAAGTAGTGGATGGAAGATCAATTAAAGAGGCCACTTGAAAGCTCTGGCATTGCGTGTTTGAAACTAGCCGGTGTGAGATAGACGCTATAAACGAAAATAAAGTAATATGAAATGGTGCGACTGCGTGAGATAACTTTTGAATAACGATCAAAGTGAACAGATTGGTTTCGGGGAAATATACACAATTTTGCGATGTATCTTTGTGCTTTTATATGCAGAAGATGTTACTCGAAGATAGCAATGACGAAAAACTGCTCGTTCGTCATTGCGGCCGGATAAAGCGGCATGATACATTTGTTCTAATTTGAGCAGCACAAGAAGCGCACTGAAGCATATTCAGTTTTCTGTGGAAAAGAAATGAGAATAGCTGAGGCCGAAACCAGAGTGTGAAACCGCGCACATTCGCACAATATTGTTTTGTCATGTTGCTTTGATCCTGTAAGGCAGACAGCGAAATGTCAACATAAGTCTGAAAACAGACTTTTACAGCGAACAGGACAGCTAAAACACACGAAAACTCATTAGAAACGTTCATTTCAATTTGTACATCTTGACCTTTTATACATCTTGGTTGTGCAAATTGTTTTGTATTACATACAGCTGAAATACTTTATTTTTACACAAAATGTTACCTTTTTTCCAAGGAATAGTAACTAATGTATCTGTAAAGACGTGGTGAGAAACGAAAAATAACCTCCACAGTCACGACGCAAAAATTGAACCGGGCGATCACCCATCAAATAGCGTAAATATTTCCATAGTTATCTGACAGTGACACGTAAATAGGCACTTCGAATCCGACAATCGAGAAAAGCAACATGCTTGTGGCTTCGATATAGCTTTTGATGTCCAAACCGATCTTGCCAATGTGCTTTTCAAAAGTTTTTTACAGTTCACCGAGAGATAGAAATGATATACACAGCCAAGGCAGCACGCCTTCACGGACAATTTGAAAGCATGTTGGGCGGTAGACCGTCATGTTGCCTACATCTGCGTCGTGCTATCATCTCAGACACAGCCGTTCCTAGTGAATTTTTTCCAGCCGATTATGACGAAAACGAAGGTGATAAAAACATTTGCTGTCACTGGCTTGGCAGTCGCACCCAAACATGCTGTTAAGCGTCGTCTGTGCTCCTGCATCAGTGCATGAAATTAGACATTGCAGTATGCCTAGCCAAACGCAGCTTATTTTTCTACATCTTATTCAAAGGCCATTTGCACGTGAAACAGTTTTAAAGAAATCTAGGAAAGATTTCAAGTTTCATTATTTTTGACTTTCTGGAACAGTGGAATCGATTTTGACAATAAAACGGTTGGAATTATTTGAACTGTCTTCTCACATCACTGCACTGTTGAATTTTTGGAACCAAGCATCATTGCCATGTATCAACAAAACCACATAAAACATGTGTCCAGTTTTTATTAATATTGTCTGTTGGTTGTGATTGTTGCGATCAGACGTTGTAACAACAAAATAACGAACAGAAAGGTCGATTGAATGCTTGTGCTCGTGTTTGGCAGAAAATTTTCAAAATAAAAAAATCAACCATGAATGCGCAATACAAAAACATCTGTAACTGAGAAAGTAAAATGCAACCATTTAATTTGAATTGTTCATTCAACATCTCCCTTGTAAGGCCACATTCAAGCAGCACTTTGCCACATTACCTTATGCCTACAAAAACAGGATTACCTAAACAAAATAAACTTTTAAACAGTTAGCAGTTTCTGATGCTCGAAGCAAGCCTACACTTCTCATTAACTCTCAACTTGTCATTACTTTTTCTGCCTTCAGATGACGGAACGAGGCTGCTGGTATCACTAATTTGGAACTACTGAGCGCCCGCATAGGCTTATTATTTACCCATTAAATTTTTTGACACCTTTCCTGAAAGGAAGCGTGAACAATGCTATTGACAATGCCAACACTTACAGCAACAAATTTAATCAATAACATTACTTTTCTATTCAAGCATAAAACGCTCTAAACATTGCTTGCTTTAAAAAATGAACGACTTAGACTGGTGAAGCCATTATGCTTAACGAATGTTCAGGTTGATTTGAAAATACATGTGTAATGCAAACCTTACATTTTTATCTGAAAAGATTGAAGTGGTCGCAGTAGTGATTTGCAATGAGTGATTTTCAGCGATCTTGCATGATGTTTTTTTTTTAATAAATATTGAAACACGAAACTTCCGTCGCCATTTCTGCATATAATCTTCCAGCAATAGCGGTATTGCGTTTGGAAGCTGTGTATTTAGTCGGAACCGAAGAAATTTGCCAAACTACAGGGTTGATTTGTCTGTGTGGATTTCATAATGAAGGCAACGAAGGCTTGAGATAATATCAACAAGCAAGAACCACTTTGAACAAAATCGAAGTGCGCTTCAACAAACCTGTTGTTTTGACTTAGAGTATTTTGAACGAAGACCCCTTATTCCGAGAAACGGTTTCAAAGAAGAGTATCGCCTTTTACGCTTGGAAGCAGGTCAGTCCTAAGTAGTACAGTGATAGTGTTCTGCTGTGCTGAGCATTGCTTTCTATACTGCTTTGACAGCTAATTCTCGTAACAGTGATATTTTCTAACAAGCGATTGTACAGGCATTGCTTGTGTTGACC
>Ga0210059_1003559_pt1 | contig 24971 bp, 11 predicted proteins | sample Ectturendosymbi2_FD_188042 | JGI IMG/M metagenome (GOLD analysis project Ga0210059, IMG submission 188042) | Ecteinascidia turbinata endosymbiont from Florida, USA - Sample 2 (SPAdes) (version 2) | ecosystem: Host-associated > Tunicates > Ascidians > Unclassified | place: Key West, Florida... | reverse complement strand
CAAAAGAATCCCGGTTCAAAAGCGCTAGTTTTTGTATCGGCATCCTGTAAGCGCTAGTGTTTGTATCGGCATCCGGTAATGTACGCTGTAGCAATTTTATCCTCATTCAAAAAAATTACGCTCTAGCTATAAATGTAATGCCATTCCAGTATGGCGTCGTGTTTCAAACGTTGACTGTTGCGGCCAGTTCGGTGGTGGCGAAATCGGTTTTTAACCTATCCGGCCTGTAGAACAACCCGATCTGTAGAACGACCCGATCTGTAGAACGATATTCAGACGGTGTTAAAAGTTTCTGTTGAGTGAGCATTCAATGCATGCATTTTTCTAGGCGCGAGTGCGCAGTTACCGGAGTGAGCTTGTCAGTGGACGCTTGTTTAGGCGCGAGTTGAGCATTTTTGAATGGCACTACGTTCGGAATGCAATACCATTCCGACTGGTTACCCAGTAAGGCAAACACTAACTAAAGCAGTCGTGCAGACAAGTATTAAAAATCTGAATGTATTCAACAGCTTCTAGCTAATGCTAGCGCCACCGTCCACTCTGCTATCTAACGCAATGAAGTTCGCTTGCATAAACGCACGTAGTTTTAAAGACGTCTTGGTCTCAATGTCCTCTGACTACACGTGTCGTCATAGCAGCAATATTAAAACTAACAGCTTTCTTCCGCCATTACGAGTCTACGACACGCAATCAGGTTCATCAAAAAAGCCAGACCTTGCCTCAAAAAAAGCCAAAATAAACCAGATAGCAGTCCTAAGACATATAGGCTCCACATAAAACACGCATAGCTACACAAATATAGATATTAAAACTCGTCAGAAACATCAATGAAATGCAATTCCAATTTTTAGAAGCATTTTCTTTCCCCGTAAATACACTGTCGTACATTTGTTTCTTATTAAATACATCCAAAATCTTTACGGCAACAGTTAAATCTCTGCAATATTCTTTGCACCCTGCATGGTCATAGATTCCCGTCAGAAGAGATTTGTAATGAATATGCAGCTCAGACAGCGTTTAGCCAGAGCCAAACCTTTCAGACTGAAAAAAATGAAAAAGAAAAAGTAACATATTGACTGGTATTTTTGATTTTCAAAAAAGCCAAGTGCATCAAAAAAAGCCTGATTTTCAAAATTTGGCTTCAAAAATGCCAAATTGGCAACCCTGCACGCGACCAGCGACTGCATGAGACCACCATTGTTAGGTAGGGGTAACTGTTGCGATCACAAGGGCAGGTATTGGGCCACCGTGATTGAGCGAGAAAATTCGTACAGTCAGTTTTTTGGTTTTCTTGCAATTATTCGCGCATTATTTGATTCTACTTGACTTGCAACTGAATAATTACCCGGGAGCATGCACGATTTCCCGGGAAGCTCCTTCCACACTTTCTGCAGCCCTGGCCATAGGTACCAAGCTTAGTAAGATTTATATTTACAGTTGACAGTTATACACAGCATGTCAGAGCAAACTCAGAAACTTTCAAATACAGTAGAATTTGACTAATTCGTCACCTCAAGGGATTAGAAAAAAGTGAAGAATTAAGCAAACAGGTGAAAACTCTATCATAGAAGCTCGTATACTTTATCATAGTAACTCGCATACATGGTGCTCTTATTTGTAGTAAAATACAAGTTTATGACGTTATGGTTGAATACAACAATTAATTCCTCTGCTCTATCTGGACTCCTCCATTTAATCAAGCACCTTTTAAATATTTAATAAACATTTCCGCGTTCTCTCAATGGGGAGTCGGGTCGCGCTTCGAACCTCGTGTATAAATTCGATAAACAAATTGCGAGGTGCAACAATTCTCAGATAAAGATCCTTAATTTGTTTGAATTCCCATATATACTAGCTGCTTAGACATCATAAGCGAAACCCCGAATGACGAATTAGACGAACAAAACGCTTCTCGGGGATAGAAAGAGGTGACGAATTAGACCATGGCGAATTAGACGAACAGAAATGTACACAAAAGATAAGGATTCTGCCGGGGCCCACGAAAAAGTGACGAATTAAGCGAATTGACGAATTAGACGAGTTCTACTGTATTTTTTTCATTTATGCTGAAGAATCAAATCTTTTTATGCTCCTAGAACTAGCACTGAAAAGTTTCAGGTCATCCTAATCACCATCAGCAACATTCTTAGACAAAAGCAGTTTATAAAAATTGTTTCAAATTTTAAAACGCCAATTTTTGAAAGTCTAGTTCTCTGAAAACCATGAGAAACTAAAGGTTTTCAATAACGGCATCTTGCGGTCTGAATAACTTACCTCACAAACTCCACCGCAATTTTCGTAACTTCCTCAAGAGGTCTGTGAATGTTGTACAGGATAACAGGAGTAGGAACTACAAACGCGCCGATCACGACCAACTGCTTGTCAGCGGGCTGAAAAAAATAACCGCCTCAAAATTGAGTTGCTGAAGAATAAATTTACGTGTTTGTCATTCTGAACAAAGAAATGTTTACAAAACGCTGAATTTTCCACAAGTAGCGCAATTGGCAACGTGAAAAACAACTAATCTTTTGATTTTTAAGTATACGTGCACCGCTTCCTCGAAGGTATAAAGCTATCTTGCGGCAGACATAGCGGTACAATTTGGAGAGCCAATACCACAGTGGTGTTTTTTTGTGATTTAAAGAGTCAGACCTTCTGCTTGTTTTCAGAACTTGCATCTCAAATAACACGCCTGGAGTTCGGCGAAGAAAACAAACCAACCAAGCGCATCACTTTAACCGAACGGTCAGTTAAGAAGTTGTAGAGATCATTTTTCTCCGTGGGCTTTCCGGCATTCACCCAGTCTCTGAAGAAAACTCTGCAACAGAGCAGTTGCGTCACAAAAGAACGATTTGCACATGACATTAATATAATCATGTGGAAATACACGCGTTAAAAGTCAACAACTGCTTCGAGGTCGCAGCGCCCGAGCAGAAAATTTGCAACGAGTAGAAAATTCAAGTTGGAGAACACAAAAAGCAGTATTAGACTTGGGTTAAATTCTTGATAGTCTGGAAAGTCACAATATCACATGCTTTATCTTTAACACTTCCCAAAAAACAAGCACAAGCATTCTCAGTCCAAGCGATCAAGAACAGACGTTGAAAACAAACTTAATGATCAAAGCTAATTTCAGCAAAGGTCTATATTTATTATTATCACAGTCGAAACAAGAGGCGCTGTTTCTTATGCACCTGTGCCAGGATTCAGCGTATGTGTCGTTGTGTGACCCAGGAGTAGTCATGAACTTAACATAATCACGAAAAACCCTCTTCAGCATTTCTTCATCGTCGCAGTTTGATTCGCACGCCTGCAGAGTTTTCATAGCTTCAATAGCACACAAGCTGTTCAGGGTGTTGTCTCCGGGGACCATACCTGTGTGAACATAACATATTCAACAGATGGTGGGCAATATCGGATAGGCTGCATCTCTAGAGTACTTTCACAAATCTTGAAAAGAAATTAGTTATGACACCGCAATCTATTTTCTTCAGAAACTTTCAACGACGATTGCATTACACTTGGAAATTTTAGCGGATGCACGATATGATTGTCATAATTCTCTTGATTTCCGCACATGTCACATAAAACAGTGCTAAGCAATTGTAACTGCGCGCACAATGAGGCGGTATTAGTAAACAGTACCAGTACCTTTGCAAAACTACAAATTCAGTTAAACTGCGCACAAGCTCTCACCAACTAATTCTAAAACAAACCTTATGTTAATCACCGCTACCAACAGTGGCGTAGCTAGCCCAAATTTTTGGGGGGTCAAAATGTTTGAATTGAGGTGAGCAACAGTATTTTTGTTTGGGACGCCGCTTCGCAAAGCACAAAATGACTAGATATGCTAAAAATTTCGGGGGCATGGTTCCCTATGCCCCTGGCTACGCCTATGACTACACATGCTAATACACCTTTCTTTCAAATAAATGTAAACCCTATTCCCATTAACAGCGTCGTGCGTTGCAGTACTTCGGTATTATGTATATCTAGACAAGAAACTGACGACGAAAGCGGATTGCAAACGGTAGTGTTTCACAATATCCAAATATGCAATGCACAAAGTTAGGCGTTATGTGAGTAACGAAGCACTTCTCATAAGATATTATAGCCTAATAAACTCACGAGTGCATTACGGAGTTATTACCTGGGGAAGAGCAGTATCATGTCGTCAACATAAAATATCAGTAATATTAAATAGCACAGCAAACACAATAACAGGCTTGAACACGTCTGGATTTGAAACTTAAAACTACAAGCATTTCAATACGCATAAAATTCTGCAACAAAAAGATATTTACACCCTTGAAGTGTCAAAGTTCATGTGAATAGGAATGCTCGGAAAAGAAAAAAGGCCGATTACCCGATTAATCCGCCTTTTCATATCGGCTGATTAATCGTTCAATTATTTGCAATGTACTTATTTACAGTGACATATTTATTTGATAACGTTCTAGGGGCCTCAATAAAGAAGCTGGGAAGTCTTGCTGTTTCAATGCGATGTTTCTCCGTCCTCAAATCATGGTCGTTGCAAGACAGGGAAACAATTCAGTGGTCTGATTGAAAGTTAAGGTTTTTGCCAGTGTGTGTATGTTTCCTATAAACTGAGCAATACGCCCCCAGCAGAATTACATCTAACTTTCACATCAAAAAAAGCCAAGGTTCCATCAACTGTGAATTTATCAGAAGGCTTGATTGTGTTTAAATACGCAAGGAAACAGTGCACACAGCCATGTTTAAAAAAGCATGTTGTTTCCACATTTTCGGAGTTAGTACGAATTCCCTCATTGCAATTTTCTCAGTGTACTCCATCACTAGGTTTGCTAAAATGGGTGATGCTTTCGATCACGTCATGCACTGCAGCGCAAACGAGCTGCATTAAAGTGCGCTGCTGAAATGAGCTGCTCCCCTGTCTTGTAACGACTACGACTTGAGATTTTTAATAAACGCAAAAAACAACACTTAAGATTTATAACCAACTGCCACTCTGAAAGTGCGCTAGAAAAACATGCAGTGAAACTAGAACACAAAATTGACTGGTCAAAAACGCGAATTATTGCGTGTGACAAATTATTTCAAAAAAGACGTCATAAAAATTATTCCAATGCACTTAATAAAAGGTTGTCGGACCTTTTCCCCCAATGTATAGAAAGCAGCTTAATGGCCATTGATGCGTTTTCCAGCTATTTTATCTGTTTTTTAGAAATATTTGTTTTTTATCAATTTCATGATTGCCTACAGATTTCGATTTGTGTTTATCTAGTTTCTTACCTGGCTTTTGGTTACAGCTCAACATAAATGCATTACAAGGGTGACAGGACATTGGTCAGTATTCTTTATTTTTTATGCGTATTAAGCGAGTGCATTGATTCTATGCCGTTGCTATGACTTCAACAGCTTCTACATAAGGCGTTGTCATCTCTTACTTAAATTTTTCTGCTGCGTTCACCACATATTGGTCGTGTCTTTTGCAAAAGATTTCCATACAATGCATTGGATTTTCCATACAATGCACACTACATTAATTCACAAACCACACCTGTCGCGACGCAATTTCTTCTCATTCTATCACCCAATGCAGTAGTAAACCGCACAGCTATGTTAGCACACAGCTATGCTAAGCAACAAAGATACCTTGTTAGTACCACACGTGCGTAAGTTTACTTCGTTGTGTGTGGGCGTGAACACATTGAATTTACGGCTTCATCAGAGGGGTACAGAATTTACCTGCAGTTTGGCCACCACCTGTCAGTAGTGTTTGAGCGATCTGCCGTATGCCACGTGCACTCCACGTCACAATGCAAAAGCGTTTTCACTGCAAACGCACGAAGAACAGCACCGGTGATTTGGCACAAAATGATACCAGGCAGGTAGTGTTGCCAGATGTGCTATTTTCCGCAAAATTTGGCTATTTTTTAATTTAGTTGACGGGTAAAATTTGCATTTGTCGTGTGACAGATTTTTTGGCTATTTTTAAAATATTTCGGCGAAAAATTGGAGGATTTTTGTACAAGATCGAAAGCAGTGTTTGGTTCATTAAAAGTTGTAAAGATCCACTTAATACATTATACTACCGCGAAATTCATTTTTGTCTGTTATGTAAGGTCGTTTGCAGTGTGCACCAGTGTCGACTGCTTCAGTGCAGTGGAAAGTGTGGTTCGGTTAGCTTCAGTGATCCTTAACTGTAGTTGGTTAGCCTTCAGTGATCAGCTAGTCACGTGACAGATCGATGAATTAGACGCGTGCTCGTAGTTGTCCGTTGGCAATTGCCCGTTTGGTAGTTGTCCAGCTGACAATTGTCTTGATACCGCAATTAATACAAGCAAGTAACTGCCAAAATGTGCTTTCCAATGAATTTAAATGTTTTTCCGACTTGGCTACTTTAGCTATAAGTTTTTACCAAATTTGGCTACTTTTTTTCTGAAATATGTCTATAAAATTTTTGAAGTCTGGCAACACTGCAGGTAGGTAAAATGTTACACACTGTGGATGGACGCAACGTCACAATGTCAATATGTGGATTCATTTTCTGCTCGTTTTGAACATGGCGCGTGGTCCATAAACATCTTCAACGAAGTCTTTTCTCAACAAGACGTCCGCAGTACGGAGAAGTGTCGGCATCATTTTATGGCTAGAGGTTTGTAGTATATCAAATTTGTTTTAGTTAAATTCGGTGATTAACAGGTGAAATCTTTGAGAATTTGGGGAGTGACTCTGGCGATGCCGTTTTTTTTCTTACTTGGCGCAAGTTTCAAAGGAGTTTGGGAAAGTAATGCGTAATATTTGATCGTTTGTCTCTGCTCGAGTCCTTCCCCTTCCAAAAGTTGCGTAAAACTACAAGAGTTTGGATTGTATTTATATATTGGCTAATCGCCATTACGTGTTGCTTATCCCTTTCAGCAACAAGATCCTGACCATGGGCCTCTTCTCCTGTCTTTACAGTTGATACACCCTGGCTGTACGGTGGGCCCCTTGGGGTAAGCGCCATAAACAGAAGTGGACGAACGCTCGATTAGAAATACACGCTGTGCTAGTGCAAGATACGAAAAATTTTTCTGTTAAAATAATTACAAAAAAAACGCCACAATAATAATGGCGTCACGGTAAAATACTACAACAACGTATTTTCCTTTAAAGAAATTAGGGGCAACTTTAACCCAAACACACCATCCATTTTTCCCTTTAGTTAAACACAATCCCTTCATTTCAGTGGTTCTCGAACTGTGATACGCGCACCAGGCCTTCAAGGTGGTGCGCAAATAGGCTATTGCGATCGGAAATCCCAAACGGCATGTGCGCAAAGCTTCGCATCGTGGCAGCAAGCAACAATAGAGATTATGCTCGCAATCTCTCTTCGCGCACACTAGTCATCATGTTCAATCGTTCACACGTTAACATCGGCAGAGCTTACACGTCGCAATCTCCCTTACTATTGCTTGCTCGCGCTACGTATATAATGGTGATATTTTTCACGCACATCCCGTTCGTGGTGAATCATACAATCAACGCAACACCACCGGAGAGGTTACAACAAGGCCTACTTTCTTTTCTTTCTTCACAAAAAATATATTCGCAGCTATAGTTTTTATTTGTTCGGTCCTGTTAATAAATTTCTGAATTTTCGTGTAGCCTACTTCCCTTGTTGGTTTCTATTTTCTCACAACCGTTTTGTTCACGTTGCATTTGTGTCAATTCTGGTTTTAATCGAGTGATACTTGACAGATTACGTTTTCTTGGAACAAGGTGATAGGTGGTGATAGTACGGGACCCTCAAATGGCACACGATCAGAAAAGTTTGGGAACCACTGCTTTATTTGTTCATCCTTACTAGCTGGCCTATGTTTAATTTAAACAATATCTGAAAAACTTTTACAAACGGTTAACAATGTATGAGTGGTAAGAAAGCAAGCTGCAATCAATATGCAGTGCATATGAGACGAGTAAGTTCTGCTGAACTCCAGTCTACTTGAAGGATTTTTTGCCGTAACGTGATCATGCGAAAATAAGAACTTTGATATATTCTACAGAAAGCGCATAAACTGATTCTCATGACACCTTCGCAAAAAGCAGCACTACCAAATGCGTAAACGCAAAGACAGGTGAGCTCACCTTGGTGGTAGTGGGAATTTTTTGCGTTTTCTTTCCAGGCATCAAGCTTACCATGCAGTATAACAGTTCCTATAACAGGCATTTTATCGGCTCCATCTTCTCTACCACTTCCACCTATGAAGAACTATATCATTAGCGAGATGGTACCTGCAAACGCAACGACATAGAGTGTAAAAATCTTCCATCCGGCTAATCGAGCGTTTATTAAAAAAAAAAAAAATTTATTTAGCCGAAAGCTACAGATGACCCAACTTTGCAGATAAGGTTAACAATTTGCATAGCAGGCAAATGTTTTACTAACGCGATCCATTCCAAATACAGGCTTAATGCAAAGAATCAAAAATTAGCTATGTGCATTTTCCATATTTTCCACAGAAGCATTGCGTACCTTAATTGTATTGTCATAAAGTGCATTTTTGTACAGTTCTACACTAATAGCTTCTAAGGATCCAGCGAGAGTTTTTCCCGCTATTTTTATCACTTTGTGAAGGTTGTGCGCATGGGTAGATGATAAAATGGATGCCGATTTGCGTATTTGACCTAAGGTAACCTCGCGCGATGAAAAGACTGCTCGTTTCTGCGACAAGGTAGAGTCAGTGGGAAGTTTCTGCTGTACTCGACTGATTCCGTTATAAACCTAAAGTTTTAAACCTTGAACCTAACACCTAAACCTAACCCTAAACCTGACCCCTAAACCTAACTCCTAATCCTAACACCTAAACCTAACCCCAAAACCTAACCCCTAAACCCAACCCCTAAACCTAACCGCAAAAACTACAGCCCAAACGTAAAGCAAAACGGAAAATATGAAGAGAAAAGTGTGGACACTTGTGCAACAACTACTACCAAAACGAAAGTCGCAAAGCTGAGAGCCGAACCGAAAAGCATTGGCTTACGAGCCCTGAAACATATCTGTTAGGCTACGAGGCAGAGGTAGCACCGGATCCGGATTGCCGGAGTCGACTCCGGCAGGATTCTGCGTTTTTCTTTCGGACCCGGATCCGGAGTCACAAATCTGTGAGAAACCGCACCCGGATCCGGAGTCACTTTTCAATTTCGGCAGTAGCAGGAGTCTGTGTGATCATTTTTTAAGTAAAAACATGGGTAAATTACGATTGGATCGATGATTGTAGCCGGAGTCTGAGCAGGAGTCGGATTCTCAAATTTGAAAAATTGCCGGACCCGGATTCAAAAATTTTGGAACAGGAGCGGAGTCGGAGTCTGAAAAAATGACTCCGGCCACCTCTGCTACGAGGTCGCTGCGGTCTGATTGATAAACTCAGCGTTATATCCGAGCCACGTCATGCCAGGCAGATCCGTAGTTACTACCTCGATGCAGAAACGAGCAGTGTTTCCAGCGTTTTCATCGCGCGAGGTTACCTTAGGACAAATGCGCACAATCGGCATCCATTACATCATCTACCGTACGCATGGCAGATGAAACTGTTCTGTCTGGGCAGCACCAGCGATACCTCTGTTGACAAGAGTGCGGAAAGAGGAGCATTTAATTCGTTGTTACAAAGATGTTGTCAATCAATCACGAATGTCGAGCCTTGTGATAAAACCGTTGCAGGTGCCACCCTGTCTTTTAACAACTCTCGAAGCTTCAATGCCAGTAATTTTGATGTGTGAAGCGAATGCTTGCTCAGCTAGCTATTGCGTACTCAGTGGTCCACAATCTCAGGTAAGTCAGTACAGGCTGCTCAAACAGGAAACGCTAGTAAACAATTTTTGCCTTTGGTATGGCAACAATGGCACAGCAGCCAGGATAATCATATTTCGTCAAGTCCAAATTTGAGAATGGAACTTCCATGGCGTTATGTTTTAAGACAGTGGTTCCCAACCGGTGGGCCACAGGCGAGTTTTTTGGTGGGCCATGGCGCCACTGCGCATTTTGGTATGTTTAAATTCACTGAGTGATGGTGAGAAGAACCCCTTGTGAACCTGAAACATCGCTGACGACGCAACGTCGTTAAACCGGTTTTCTGTCAAGCTTTCTATCTACCTGTGTGTTTTAAATTGTCAAACATATCGGGCTAGATTTAGTAGGCCTATGCATAATAGTAAGCTCAGACGCACCCATCAAACAGTATGCAACTTTGCAGGATAAGAATTTAAATCAATTCTCAGCGATCAAGGAAAAAACGAAATGGTATCCAGTCACGATAATAACCATTTTATTTCCCGCCTGGCATATCTTGCTGACATATTGCAACAACTCAACAAAGTTCTCAAACTACAAAGAAGGGGAAGGACAATCGTCGATTTCTATGACATCTCAGCGCGTTCGTGAAAAAAACTTGAAAATTGGAAGCAAAAAGCGTAAGCATGAAAATTTGCTTGTTCGATAATCTTGCCACCGAAGCTGGTGATGAAGTGAATGTTGATATAGCATCGAAAGTTGTTCAACACCTTAAAGGGCTTCGTAAGGAATTTGTGCTGCAGCCTACTTTCCCGAAATCATCAAAACAAACTTGGATTTGGTGAAAAATCGTTTTGTTGCTCCAGTCGAGAATGTTGCATATTGCCTGAAAGATGAACTCATCGACCTTCGGAGCAATCTGGGTCAAAATACATGTTCGAAACTAATAAAATTTGTGATTTTTGGCTGAAGGTGTCTGACGATTGTCCAAATGTTTGGAAAGAAGCTCTCCGATAGTTACTTCTCTTCCCCAGCACATATTTATGTGAATCTGAATTCTGTACCTTTCGCACGTGAAAGGAAAATATCAAAACCGATTCAACTTTACGCCAGAAGACGATCTTAGATCCGCTGTTTCGATAACGCAGTCAAGAATTAACAGTCTTGTCGAAAACGTCACACAAGAGCAAAAATCGCACTGAAGTTCCTCTCGCGGTCTGCTTTTTGTTGCTGATGCTAAATTTGAATAAAATTTGATGTGTTATGGTAAAGCACATATGTTGTTTGCTCATAATTGTGCCTAAATGAAGACAGAGTGGATTTTTCTATTGTTCTGCGATGGTGGGCCACGACGTTCAGCTGAAAGCGACAAGTGGGCCACGCCATAAAAAAGGTTGGGAACCACTGTTTTAAGATATTATGCTTTCAGGAACTAATCAAACTGGTTGGGGTTCATGAGAAAAATTTTAATGGACTCACTCATGGGCCGTAAGGGAAAAAAGGTTAGAAATCACTGGTCTAAAGGATCGATGAATGTGACAGAGAGGATGAAGTTGAGTTGCATGACCGACCAAAATCCGGTAAATACTTGAAGATGATGCGCACGAATGTATAGCTCACTTTCTGTACTATTTTTAGCTTTCAACTGATAAATATCAAGACGCATTCAGGTCCATTGGCATAAGGAAATGCACCGCTGCAACCTTCTCTTATTTCTGAAAGCCACGGGCGATTCGTGGTCGTGTATTAGGCAAAAGCATGTTCTCCAGAATTTTATCCCAAAGACCAGCTATGTCCAACCCGCGGCCCTTGGGCCGCATGTGGCCCAGTCCAAAGTTTTGTGCGGCCCAGTTTAGGTATTGTCTGTGGTAAAACTATCCTACATACTCACAACCTGTCGTTATTTTGATAATCTTGAATTTGACATTTTTGATGCAGGTGGTTCTCAGCGCCACTTTATTACGTCTGTTACCATTGCAGTTAGGATTCGGACGCTTCAGTACATTAGCTCAAGCTAAATTCAGTTTGCTAAGATCAAAGTAAGCCATTCAATGTGCGGCCCTCATTAATATGTCATTCAATGTGCCTCCCTGGTTTAGATAGCGACATAATATTTGGCTCAGTAGGCCATTTGGGTTGGACATGGCTGCTCTAGACCCTGTTTTTTTCGGTCATAGACCGAGACGTTTTTGAAATGACCGAAAAAATTAAGTCATTTTGGTCAGAATGTTTGAAATATAGACCAAAAAACGCTGTTAAGGCGAGTTTTAATGCAACTATGAGACAAATGACCGAAATGTTTCAGTGTCAAAATGTCTCAGCAAAAAATCACCGAAGCGTTTAAGCGAAAAAAAACAGTCTAGACATAAGAAACACCAGACAAAATAATTTCCCACTGTACAAGAGACCATCTTGTTTTTTGACTTAATTTCAAAATTGCTTACAATAAAACTACGGGGACCAGGTGGCATGATTACATTTCTAGTGATATTTAATGGGTTCGTATGTGCAATTTCACGCATTTTCTGCTTGCAATTCGCTGCAACATAGGCTACTTGTTCGTGAGGCTCGCGATTCGCTACAACGTACTTGTTTGAGAACAGCTTACGGTGCTGGTTCCGGTCGTTCCTGTGAAAGCTACACGCTGTTGTTCGACCTTATTAGATACTCAACAGCTTTACGCCATACGTTGCTCTGGCTTACAGTTGCTTTCTAACTGAATATGATCAAGGAAAGTAATCAAACCTAAGAGTGTTTCTGGAAAGTAATTACGGACAAAGTGGTGCGAGGCTCAGAGCTTTTATGCCGCCGTGCTTTGACCTGACTTAAATATGTCAGGTGGGCTTAGTTGGAGATTGACCCGCGCTCCAGCAACAACTAGGTCAGGGTTTCTCAAACGGGGTCCTCGGTCCCCCTTAGGGACCACGGACCGGTTCTCTGGAAGCCACGAGCAAGCAAAACATGAAAAGGTTAAGGTGTGGGAACGCCGTTCCTAAGCATATCCGCCCCACTACACCCCTGGAAAAAGAGTCTTAAAACTTAATAGAAGGACAAATAATTTGACTACATAACTGATGAAGAAAAAGCGCTGAAACTGGTATAAAAACTTGGGCACCCATTGTGAAGAGCACGATAGATTTGATCCTAACCGGCTTTTCAGAGACTAAAGTAGGCAAGTTTTGCCCAGAAAAATGTACTCGCGTGGTCGTCGAGTGAAAACACAGAATGTTGGTCATCAACTCTGTACTACGGACATGGCGGTGACTGGCGGAGGGCCAATACCCAAGTTTATGTAATATCATTATTAGCGGGATATCGCATCGCTCACCGCGTGGTAGTCCAACGATTCAGGCATGCTCGAGAACTAGACCACAAACACTCAATTGTTACGTCATAGTTTACTTAAAAACAACTAAAGATCGAAACACAACGGAACGGGACAGCAGAGTTCATTGTTGCGCCTTAATGGAGTTGCGCGCTCGGTTAGATCTGCATTATGGAAATGAATTTAATAGATCCTTCAGCATCAGCTGCTTTGTTTCCCCACAAACTTTTTCGCATGGTGAGCGATCCGGATTGCCCAGGAATAACGTGGAGTAATACTGGGGACCACCTCGTAATCAATACTAGAAGATTTGAAGATGAACTGCTTCGAGAAACCCCAGCCCGTTGGAAGTACCAGCTCAAAACCACATCCACCACTAGCTTCATTAGGCAGCTTCACGCTTACGGATTTAGAAAAGTTCTCGATGCAATGGAAATCGCCAATCGCTACCCAACAGCCATTAGGCGATACTTTCACCCGTAAGTAATTGATTCAAATGCTGTGCATGCTATTTTTAGTTCAATTTTGTCTTAAGTGTCATTTTTGGTTTCATAGCTATTTTCACCGCGAGCGGCCCGATCTCCTTGTTTTCATGAAGCGGAGTTTGCGTTCGTATCCCGGTAAAAAACAGTTCGTCAAGGTAACCACTACCATGCCCGGCACACATGAGCTGCAGCCACAGAAAGACGAACAGTCGGATGATGAGGAGTACTTGCCAATGGCAACTTCTCAAAAGAGGCGCCGGAAAACACGACCAAAACGACACCCACTGTTCCATCCCTCTGCGACGACTGGTCCAGCATGTTGTGCATGTAAGTTTCGTTGTATAAATCAAATCCAGTTTCGCTGGTGGAACGATCGTTGGGTCGAAAGCTAGCGCACGGGCGAGAACAACAAAAGCCCAAAAACGCTTCAAAAAATCAAAGGCAAAATCAGCCATTTTTAATGCCAAACTGCTTTTCGTGACACAGTTCGGCTGCTGTTTTTTTTCGAAGGTTTTGTCACCACTTCTCTCCTGCGCAGAAAACTGATATTGCCCCTTTTTGGCGGCCCTGACTGTGTTTTGCTTGATTTCAACTTTCCACATGTAGATTGCAGAGTCGTAACTGTCAGCTTGCACCTTTTAGTAAAGAGAAAGTTTAGCCGAATACTGCTGTGACGAAGTACCAACGCTGTTTCCGTTGCTTTGGTTTTACTGCCGAATTCATAAAACTACGTTTTCAGAATTGTCAGGAGATTTCTACCTTTGGTACACGAAAAACGGAAGTGCTGAATAGCCTTATAATAAATATCACGGCCAAAGCAAACGATACAACTGACATCTTGCAAACGTTTCGATAACTACTGTTATCATCCTCAGTGCATAGCAAAAGAACTGCAGAATTTGTACCTTAAACGACAAAAATAGGCAGCACTTCGAATGGATTCCTGAATCGTCAGTGACACCGTGTATTTTACGTCAGGAAGAATCAGCGAGATAAAACAATTCCTCCAGCAAGCAATTAAACTTTTCTAGTGGGCCAATCTGTTCCCTTTGGTCACATGCCTACCTGTTCCTGTAATTTTATTATGTATAACAAAGCATTTTATTACCTACTTTTACGGTGCAATGATGCATACACCCTCTTGCATCATTGGCAGACATGTAACATCAACATTCCGTGGAGCTGTCAAAGCCGGACGTAACGGAAATGTTATTAGGGCATGTGTTCTTGATGGAGGACTTATGTGTCGGGGCCATTTTTATTCGTGAACCATGTGTCTGGTGACACTTGCCTCGCCGCGTTGAAAGGCCTGTCATAAACACATATTACAAAAGTCACAAGGGCTTCCTGACATTTTACCACGGTCGCAACATCTTTTGAAACGTCTCTGTCCGTGCTAGAAGCCGTGATCATTAGGAGTGGTCTACTAAATAATAATATCCTTTAGACCAGTGGTTCCCAAACTGTGGTACGTGTACCACTAATGGTACACGAAGGCCTTGAAAGTGGTACGCGGAAGGCCGACTTTCTGTTTATCTTCACAAAAATATATTCACATCTATAGTTTTTACTTATCGCGTTCTGTTAAAAGACTCCTTGGTTTTTGTGTGATTCCCTTACTGGTTTTTTAAAATGGCCATTACAATTTCTTACAGTCATTTTGCTCATGTCGCATTTGTGTCAATTCCGGTTTTCCAAACTTTTGTGATCGAATGATATTTGGTAGATGAGTTTTCCTGGAACAAGGTGGTACGTGGTGATGGTACGGGACCCACAAATGGTACGCGATCAGAAAAAGTTTGGGAACCACTGCTTTAGACCCTGGAGTTTTTTTTCTTTTTTTCTAGGACATGTGAAGAAAACAAATATTTAGCCAATGTGTGTAACTTTACGGCACATTGTGCACTAAAATTGAAGAAACTCAAATGATTTCACTGAACTTTTTGCTTCAACCATGAAGATGTTATTGAAGATGTCATAGGGGAAGTGGGAAGATGTATTTATCTGCCACACCTTGAAGGTCGTTCAGTGGAAATAAGGACTACCTTCAACCATTCAGTAGTGCAAAAGAGGTTGCTGACCACTGCTTTACAGAGTCCCAACGAAATTTCAACCTAAAATGCTTCGAAATGAAGTTTTCAAAGTACGTTGGCCATGACATGCTTTAGAATGACATACAAGCTAGACGTTTTTTCGATTACAAAGATCTGAGTAACATCCTGCACGTTCTTGCTTTTAGGACAGCTTCACTTATTAATCAAATTCAACTTCTATTGCAAAATGCTGTGACGTCATTGTGGTAGTATAAGAAGCTTGGTTTGCTAAAGCTATCAAAAATCTTCGAGAAGAAGGTCTTTGCTATTATTATGCTAGTTATTTTAAGTTATTCCATGCGGATACTAACATGTAATTTACTTACAAGCAAGTAAAAATCATCAATTCTGACAGTATTGACAGTGTTGCGGTTACACTGTTACCTGTACGAAAGCAATCAATGTGATGACGCAAATCGAAGTGGAAAATGAATCAACGATCATATTCGATAGCTTGTTTGCTATCACAAATTCAACTGGTAACATAGTATTGAAAATAAACTCGGAGTTTGATTGGAATTTTTAGATTTCACATAAATGTTGTGCTTCTGGAATAAAAAAAGCCATTTATTTCTACGTATTTCTTTGTGCAAGCGTTTTTACCAAAAACAGATTTAGTTTGTTTGTTTCAACCCTTTTCAAGATCTCAGTTTACTTGCAGCTTATAAGGAGACGCCAAAGGATGGCAATGAAGGTGGAAACCGTGAGGACAGCACGCCTGACGTGCGACTACAAATTAAGGAAGAAATCCCGGACGAAGACGAACAGGGTTCGTTTCCAGCACCACCAAGTATGGTGCAAGCGGTTCGCACATTTCACAAGGATGTTGCACGCAGATCAGCATGCTCTAATGAAGGTCTTAGCGGTGTTTGCTTGCCAAGCACCAAGGCCCCAATACGCGACCAACGTGGAGTCTTCAGCAAGGTGCATCAGTCCGAAGCGGAGCCTCTGGATTTGACTGTGAAAACAGCTCGGCTTGACCAAAAAACAGATGGTACGTAACTAGCGGGCATCTATTTCGTACAAGCACAGCGACTGAGGTTTTAAGCCATGCATAAACAAACACTGCAGTCTTGACGCAGATTGCAGCGGGAAACAATTGTTCGGGCTCAAACGTTTGCACATTGTTTCAATTTCGCTATAAAAACATAAGCTTATGACATATGGGTTCGTGAGCGCACCACACGTTCGCTTCGACATCTGGGACGTAGTTGATGCAACATACGTTCAGAGTTGCACCACTGCGTCTCAGGTGTCAGCGTGTCTTCAACCTGAGTGCACTTGTCGCAAAAGAAACTTTTTTGATATACCTGAAACTCATCAGTATTTAGCTGGTGGTTTCTTGCGCTCTCGTTGCGGAAATCTATCTTGTTTATTGAACAGGCAACTAACGCCACAACACTTACGTAAGATATAGGTGGAACAAAGTGAACAAAACTGCAATTGACTTGAAATTCGAAAAATATTCGCACCGTGGCCTTCAATTGTTTATAGATTAGCAAACTGTTTAACTGACAATAAAAAAAAACATTTTTGCTCATAGCTATAAGCTGAAAAAATAGTAAGAAATGCCTCTGCCAGAATTTTTGCAAGCGAGATGCACATACACACTGGTGTAGGAGGCGGGGGTGCAAGAGGTGCAAGCGCACCCCCAAAACTTTTGATTTGGTGAAAATTCGGGCAAAATCACTTGAAATCCGGGCAAAACCTATGGAAATTTGGGAAAAATGTGTGAACACCTTCGCAAAATCGCTGTATGCACTTTAATTTTACAAAACTGGCCCCCAAAAGTGAAGACGTTTTTTTTGAGATCAAGTTTTCATTTAGTTATTTTCGGGCAAGTTTGGGGAAAATTTGGGCAAAAATCCATCGCACCCTCAAAAATCTGCCTGCTCCTACACCTATGCACACACAGCTGGTCACGCCGTTGCACATAAGGGTGTAATGTAGTAATGAAACACGCATTTAGATTAGAGAAGATCCTGACCACGCGTAGAGCCCTTATAGACCGTTATTCAAACGAGGCATTAACTTATCTCACCAGCCAAAAAGTTGTAGCGACTACTGACGTCTTTATCACCTGCGTTTCAGTTCAACTGGTTGTTCACAAGCGTGGAGATGATCGTGGATTCACACTGAGCACCATAAAACCTGCAAGCAATGCCTGCGTGAAAAGTGGATCTGGGATGGCGGTTGCTGAGTACCAGCCTGCAGACGTACCGGTTCCAACTGCATGGCGTCCATGTCAAACTACTGGTACACCGGGTAGGAACACATTTTATGCATCATCGTGTTTGTATACTTAGTCGACAGACCATTCGATATTGACCACCACTGACTAATGACATGCTCCAAATGTTTTATTGCCAATGTTATGGCTTAATTTAAAAAAAAAAGAAAAACAAGAGCGTGGGCCCAACATTGCACTGCTACATCTTGCTTAATTATAGTATATTCATTTGTCTTGATGCATTCACAGGTGCTTCCCACCACCAAAGAATTCCCCCTGCGCAGTATGTACTCCAGCCAGCGTACATCGCTTGGCCAACCCGCAAAATTTACTGCCCTCAAACTCACCAGTGGGTACTACCTGGTCCAAAAATTATACCCTTACCGCTGCCGCAGCAAGTTCAAACCGAGTCGCCAGCTAAACGGATTGCAGGTGTACAGAGCAGGTAAAATGCGATATACGTAACGTAAACGCGTCAAGATCAAAATGGCTTTTTAGTAAGACAGATATGGAAAGTTTACCGTCAACCGCCATGACGCTTTTTGAAATGTTCAGTTTTTTGTTATTACTGTATTTTACAAAGCTGCCGCGTGGGCCACGGCGTGAGCAAGGGGAGATGAGCGCCGTAGACACTCGTGACACTCCGAAAGGAGTACAAAAAACGAGCATAAATGAAAGTGAACTGAGCTTTTGCAACCAAAAATTGGTACGTTTCGACCAAACAGTTATGCTTGTCAACACCGTAATACGAAGTATGCGTGCATGTAAACCTAAACCAGATGTGGAGCAAAGTGAAAGAACATAACTTCAAGCTCTGGATTTAAAAACTGAGTTTTATGAATACAAATTTTTCAGCTTTGGTTCAACCACCTAATCGATGAGGATCGTGAAAAACAGTAACATGTACTTGAGCGGTGAATAGCAGGTGAAAGCTACACTGTAAGGTTTTACCAGGATGCCATATACTGATAGCCTTGTGTTGTACCAGTAGAAAAATTTATTTTTGCCTGGTATGTTTATTAACGATCCGGTCGTTGCAGGGTGCCTGCTATCCAATTCCAACCCGGACAAACTATAGCGAAAGGGGATGCTGGACCAGGCGCCGTTCAACGCGGGGAAGCAGTGACTGCATTATGAGATTGCAATGCAATTAAGCGTCTGTAAATGCCATATATCGCTTAAATAAATTGAAATTCTGACAAACACGCTGCGATTAAGGCAGATAAGCGCGAGGTCTTTCACAACAAAAGCCTTGTAGCGAAGAGAGAAGATGAAAGTAAAGCAACGTACATTCGAGTAATTTTGAACGGAAGGTAGAACAATTAGAAAGAGGACACAGGCCCGTAACCAGTGAGGGACGAAATCCCCATTACAAAATTTTTCGCCACCAGGACAGAGAAGAAGAGCAGCTAAATCAGGTTCAGCAACCTGCGGCTCTTTAGCTCCTGTAGTGGCTCTCTGGATTTGATAAAACTTCGATTTTAAATATTAATTTGATTTATAATTGAGTTGATTACAATTTAGCCTATGCCCCTATGAAGTCGCAAGAAAGATGAAACGGTGCCAACGTTTTGTGGCTACTCCCATATGCTAGAAGATGAAGCAGAAAGGCTCTTTTGTTAAAAAATGGTTGCTGACCCCTGAATTAAATTCTAAAGCAGCTATTTGATGTCCAACCCTAATGGCTTACTGAGACAATAATTATGTCACTATCTTAACCAGGGCCGCACGCTGAATGACATAATGTGGGCCGCACATTTAATCGCTTACTTTCATCTTAGAAAACTAAATTTAGCTTAAGCTAATGTACTGAAAGCGTTAGAATACAAACTGCAATGGCAACAGACGTGATTAAGTGGCACTGAAGACCACCTGCATCAAAAATATCAAATTCAAGTTTATTAAAACAAGGACTGTTTGTCAGTATGCAGGATACTTTCAATGCAGCGAAGATCAAATCTGGGCCGTGAGTTAGACATAGCTGCTCGAAAGTCTTGTGAAATTAAAGCCGTTAGACCTAAGGAAATTTATCAGTTTTTATATGGTTTCCTCCCGTACAAGTCATTTTGCTCCTCCCAACATTTTCAGGTGGTAGTGTTCAGACCAAGGTTACCATACTCTCGGCAATGATGTTTCATGTGTCTATCCTGTTACAAAGCACATCTAATGATCGCGAACCAAACTAATGTGATGTCAGTTCAAAATTAATCTATTTTCATAATTTTACTACACAATAATATGGCTGCTCCAACCAACATAACTATCTATATTTTGAACATATTCAGTGCAGATTCTGAGCTTCCTGCTTCCCTTGTATGCTAGCTGTTATACATAATAGCAGATAGCACCTACCTGTATTCGATACCCTCAACACACTTGAGGGATGTAAGTTTTTAGGCTTTTCGTACTTGGTTATCCACCCCTTAAAATCTTTTTTTATTGCTGGTACGTCGTAATACCAGTGCACTGGCATAGCCAACGCATCACCAACGAGCATGCCTGAAAAAGAAATGATTTTGAAAATTAACTTTGCGATTTGGACTTGAACATCAACCAGTCAATTTCGATAATTTTTGCATATAAACGTTGTGGAATGGTAGAAATTGCGGAGCGTCAAATAGATTGACTTCAAGGCTTCCCTATTGAAAATTACCAACGACTGGAATGTACAAACTAAAAATTGGCTTTGTATGGAAACTACAGCCCAATGCTAGCTTTCATAGCCACTACCAGGCCCGCAGCCACGGGGGGCATTCGGAGACAATGACCGAATTTTTTTGTGACCCCCACATTTTGTTTTGCTCAGCAATATTTTTATTAAAACATCGAGTAAAAATCTCGCCCCCCTAAAAATGTATTTTACCCCTCAAACCTTAAAACCTGGCAGTATGCCTGGTCACTACTACGAAGACCAGCAACCTAATTATGCAAATAGTCTCGTTGCACAAAATTAGCTGTCTAAACAATTGCTTGCAATTTAGTGCATTAAAATTGATGTGCACCTTAGCCATGATTGACACTCATCAGTGCAGAAATATCTTTGCACAAAAGTCGGCTTTTTTCTACAAAGCAACAATGAACACATATTTAATTAAACACATCCTTAGATTAATAAATTATGTAATTGTGTGCTACTGCAATTGTCAAAAAAACAGCAGTGGTTCACCACCTACGATTCAATGGGTAAAATTTACAGATCCTTGCTTAGCTTTATGCGAGGCGCCGTATTTTTGATAGCTGGTTGTCAAGGGTAAGTCAACTTGCTATGCAAGCATATACGTTTCACCAAGTCATAAGCAAAGCATCCCTCAGTGTTTTTCTTGCAACGAGCGCTCAACAGTAACATATATATACGAACAGTGAAAAATATAGAAAGGAACACTGCAACCTCTTGACATTGATTTTTCCGAACTGGCTCTAGTTTTTGAAATGTTCCATTTTTTGTTTCAAAAAAGCGCTTAAAATGCTCAAACTCTGATATTGGTATTGTCTTCATGTTTCAGGTTTGATGAGACTATATCTGTTTTTTCAGGCATTTCCATGAAAGAACTAACCCCAACCTGCTCTTTGCTAAATTAATTTAAGTGCATAGCAAGACTGTTGTTGAGTTGCTACAGGCAACAGACCATGCAAGTAAAATGGGGCACCAGCTTTTCAACCTCTACTGTAACTAACGGGGTAAAGCAACGGGGTGTTCTGAGCACATATTTATTTGCTGTTTACCTTGATGAGCTCTAATACCAGCTGTGTTCAACCAAAGTGTGATGCACTGTGGGAAATATGGTTGTGACTCATCTAATGTGTGCTGGTGATATATGTGTCTTCAGCCCCAGTATTAGTGGACTCCAACGTCTTCTTAATATTTGTGGTGGCCATCCTGCTGAACACAAAATCGCCTTTAATTGTAACAAAACAATTGGTGTTCTTTTTTTCCCAAAAAGTATAAACAACCTGCTCAATCAATTGTTTTTCTGAATGGTGTACATGTACCATTTTCTGACCAAGTGAAATACCTTGGTGTGTGGCTAAATGCCTCACTGAAGGATAATGATGATATTCAGAAACGAGTGAAATCGCTGTACTGTGCAGCCAGGCGCGGATTCACCATTAGGCTAAAAAGGCTTAAGCCTAGGGCACCCGATTTTGAGGATCCCCAAAATTTCGGGAGTAAGGAGAATTTCCAGCATTTTTTAAGCAATTATATTTGTATTTTTGTTTTGGTTCAACGCACGTTTTTTTACTATGCCGCTAACAAAAGATCTATATGGAACAGGGTCTTCAAACTTTTTCATCCGAGGGCCACATAAGTTATTACACAATAGTGCGAGGGTCGGACATCTTACGTAATGTGATTGTTTAGGGATATGCTACATTCTACCAAATTGTAAAGTTTTTCGTTAATTAATTTTTCATTATTTACAAAATGTATTCGCTGGCCTTATTTTGGAGACCCCTGATGTAGAAGAATGAGCGCAAAGGATTGAAGTGAATGACGATGAGTATTCTCTTTTTATGGCGTTGGAGACTTGGTTATTGTTACGTATAATGTGTGGAACAAAATTCCTGAATGTTTGTTCAGATTACACGAGGCCAGTAAGGCACTTTCGTTCAGCCCGGGTCTATCTCTCGTTGCTTTTTATGGGGCAGATACGGGGTAAAGGCGTAGCTAACGCTGCAGATATTCACTGGCGCAAAATGCAGTGGCGTATCTGTGCGAAATGGCGCCAATGGCAAAGTTGAAGTGTGTGTCCTAACTAATAATTTATGTATTATATATAGGCACAATTTTTACGGAAGTTAAAACATTAAGAAAATAGATGTTTTAAAACGGAAAATGTTTGTATTTATTTTTACTTCGAATTTTCAGCAAATAAAATATGAATCATCCATAACCACCATAACATATTTCTATACTCCTTTATTTTCATTATAAAGAATATCAAAACTTTCAAATAACAACGTTCTCATAATTTATAGGCCTACGTAGTGTTGCCTGACAAAATTGTACATCTTAGAAAAAAATCAAACAATATATTGCGACTGCAAACCACAAGTTAAAGAAACACATTTTAATTTGAATTGTACAATGAATTATTTAATGCAAGTCATGTACCACTCGTCTTTGAAAAACACAATTCCATCGATACATTAATATTCCAGCCTTTTCCGGTTAATTACACAAAAATGCTCCTTTCCTCATCAAAGCTAGATCACACAATCTGCCCTGATTTGCTATTAGTCATTGCAGCACGGAGGTATGAAAGGATCAGTTTCAGTTTACCTTTAGCGCCTCAAAGAATTTTGTTCGAGAGGGGCAGTCAGTGACGTCGTCAGTCACTGACGTCGTTTTGAGTCCGACTGTTCCTTCAGTTTATTCTCTTGCAGTTGAAAATTAATGTAAAACACCAGTAAAATTCTTAGAAGGTTTGTTTCGGTGTGGGGGGGAATGCTGCAATGTCTTGCTATTCTGTATACTGAACACGCTTTAGCTGGAAAGGCGACAAAATTTTCAGCGATTTTGCAAACAAAAGACCCGTCGATCGCCGACTATGCACAGTAACAGGCTGTTAAGTGTCGTAAGAAGTACAGGTGCTTCATTCAGAGCCAGTTCTTGGTACTTGGCAAACCGTGCAATTGCACAGGGCACTCAATAAATATGTAATAGGAGTGTGGTCAGATAACATCACCGCTGCCTTTTTCGTTGCTTTCAGTGTGGCTATTTTTGTTCCTGACATCGACGGAATTCAGAATAAACTAATATGTTTATGAACTGGAACAACTTGTTCAGTGGATATAGCGAGCACGTGTAGTGCTAATTTGTATGACATCAGTCGTCGCGAACCTTCTAGAAGGGCCCTCAATTTAAAACAGCCTAGGGCCCCGAAAATGAAAATTTGCCTCTGTGTGCAGCAAACAAGCTCAGAGGCACATTCGATCAGTGATCTTCTGGATTCAAAACCACTCAATTTCGTGCCTATTTCATGCCAATGTACGGTTGCCAATTGTGGAGCAAATACACACAGACTAGTATGAAGCGCTTACGCGTTACATACAGTAATGCCTACCGAATCATGCATTACATACCCAGAAATGTAAGTGTTCGCCCACAACAAGTTAAACATTATGTCAGGACCGTTGATGCCTTGTTGAGAAACAATCTGTATCGGTTTTTCATACGCTGCGCATCTTCATCTAACTTGTTTATCCGATCGCTTCAAATGTCTGATGCTTTTTACAAATCTTCATTTTTCCTCAGTTATTTAACGCTCCTGTATGACGGTGACCAGCTGAAGTAGTTGTTGGTGCATTGCTTCGGTGTACGCGTCTCATCAGTATTGCTTTTGTGTAGCAAGAAAAACCTTCCTTGTGCTTTGTGGTGCCTCATAACTTCTGCAATTTCTTTTGATCTTCTATCGCAGCGCTCTTCAACTGGTGTGCACGGTGCACCCTAGGGGTCACCAAAATATGCGTGGGGTGCACCACTACGAAAGGGTTCACAAGGGCAGTAGCGCAGCCAGAATGAGGCCGAAGACGCCATGACCCCCCCGAAAAAAATTGCTAAAAGATATTTGACGTCATATCCTGTTGTAATAGACTAGAAATTGAGCTGTGACATCGAAATAATCTTTGTGCAAAATAACTAAAAAATGAACTCTGACGACGCTAGTGACTGGCCACCCCCGAACAAAATCCCTGACTGCGCCACTGCACAAGGCTGTACCACAAACTTGTCACACTAAACAGATACTTTTTACAAAAACTTTCTGTTGGCAAAAACGAACCATTAACCAACCAATGACTTTCAGGATTAAATCTAGACCAGTGTTTTTGGACCTTTTTCATGCAGCGACCCATTTTGCAACCCAATTTAACCAAACCACTCCTTCCGAAAATTTGCAGTCAGGCACAAGCAATGCAGGTATGTTTGCACAATACAAAATCACAACGACTAAAAAATAACTTTCGATATCACTGGGTTGAACAAAGACTCAATTTATTAAATTCATGCACATAGCAGCATCAGTGATAGAGACCCGCGCCGTATGCAAATCACTCCACAGCACGACTCATTGAAAACTAGAAT
>Ga0210059_1003558_pt1 | contig 24974 bp, 19 predicted proteins | sample Ectturendosymbi2_FD_188042 | JGI IMG/M metagenome (GOLD analysis project Ga0210059, IMG submission 188042) | Ecteinascidia turbinata endosymbiont from Florida, USA - Sample 2 (SPAdes) (version 2) | ecosystem: Host-associated > Tunicates > Ascidians > Unclassified | place: Key West, Florida... | reverse complement strand
CACGTTTGTGGCACAAACAGTCACAATTGGTGAGCAAAAGGTCTGCCCGGAGTCGGAGTCGTTAAAATTTTCTACGACTCCGACTCCTCAGGCTGAAAATCCTTCCGACTCCTCGACTCCGACTCCACAGCCCTGGCCGGAAGGATTATGTGTTTTTCTTTCGGACCAGGATCCGCAGTCACTTTTCAATTTTGGTAGTAGCAGGAGTCTGCGTGGTCATTCCTTAAATAAAAACATGGTTAAATTTTGGTTGGATCGATGGCAGCCCGAGTCTAAAAACTGGAGCCGGATTCTCAAATTTGAAAACAGGAGCGAAGTCGAGTTTGAAAAAATTACTTTGGCCATCTTACCTCTAGGGGTAAATTTGTCTTCAGGTTAAGAAACCCTGACTTAATCAAACTACGCTTATGCAAACTTCTTTTCACACAGTATAAAACTACATGACTTGTTAGAATACGTTTGTGTAGGCTTGTGAGAACCGAGAGTACGTCATAATCGTTGAGGTTTAGTCCCGGTTCCTGAGCAGGAACGCCGGAGCAAAAGTAGGGCACGGGGGCAGTAAAATAATTAAGGGCAACAGAAACTTACAAATAAACAAAAAATCATTACCAACTTGCTTTTCCTTTTTTCAGCAACAATGTCGACTTCAAAAACAATGACAAAGATTATAGAAAACTATTTTGAATTTTCTCGGTGCGCGACTACCTGCAATTTATTTGTTTCAAGTCGATCTTGATAAACCATGAAATTGCCTATGATACTGTTATGAAAAGGCACCTCCGCCCCCGTTGCCCTCCTTTTTAAAACCCTTTAAGCCCGCGCCCGCCAAAATGTTGGTGGAAGAAGCTATCATCAACCATAACTTCTGAAAGGATTGAGCTAGAGAGTCACTGAAGGTATCCACGGATTCGTAAGACCGCCCCGCACATTTTGAGATAGGTCGCGCCCACCTCTGAAATCATTGTGATGTCATTTCAGGGGTAAAACTGTTTTCGCGTAAGCTACAGAACCTAGTTGCGTCCATTCAGTTAGTGTTTCCAACCAGGTTTTCCCGAACCCGAAACCCAGTTTTTTTGGCCGTTTTCTACTACCCGAAAACCCGTTTTTTTTCAACTACCAAAGCCGGGTATAAAAAAAAACTGGAATTGCTGTTGCATTCAAATGTTCAGAGCCATTTGAAATCAAAACACGGAATCCATGTAATCCATCAGCTTGAAGACCACAAAACTATTCCGGCACAGGAAGAGATCCGATCACAAATTGTGATAAAGGAAATGAGTCTTTTTGAGGCTACAAAAAAGAGGTCAAATAACCTTGGAAGCTGCACCATGCCTTAAATACAATCAAGCTCACGTTATAGTGGAACCAGAGTGGGATTTCTCAGCCACGGGACTTTGTCACAAACTCATAAACACACTGAATGATGAAAGTATGCTTTGATTGTCATGTGTCAGAATTATAAACATCATTGAAAAACTGCGCTTAACTTAATTAATAATTCGCTAATAACTTGTGCAGGGCCAACAGTAGTAATTTCACAATGATATTGAGTTTTCATCGCTCAAAATCGCATTCATTTCAAAACAGGAAAAAAACGGGTTTTCCCGGGTTTCTTTTCTCAGAAACCCGAAACCCAGGTTTTAAAATTTTGACCCGAATTGGAAACACTACATTGAGTAGGCTACAGGGCCTAAACCAAACACGTTGCAAATAAACTTTCTACATAAAAAATGTGTGTGAAGACCTTAACCTTACAGTGATGATCAAAAAAATTGACACTTGTATTGTTGGAGGGCCCAAGGGGGCAAAAACCACAGATTTCGTGGTATTCCAAGGTTCAATCTACTTTTCTGCCAGCCGGTAGCCACCAACCCCCTGTAGCAGACAGAAAATTGTCTACTACAAATAAAACATTATTTTTCAAAAGAAGAAATGGAGTTCAAGCTTGAAGCAGCAGAGACGAAGGTAGAAGAAACTTCAACTAAAAAAACTGAAGCCAACCAAGCGTGAAACACGTGATGAACACTCCCTTCTCTCAGCAGCTTGCCAGAGATAAAGACAATTTGACTTTGGAAAACAATGGAGTAGTTGCTAAGCAAAATGACGTTGCAAGATGGCGGCGTTACCTAGCATTATGACGCAGTATCCTGTACGTTGTACTACGTACATGATTCTAGGGACTTTCCACTGAACTTGAGTATAAATAAGCTGATTTTTGTAGACCAGAAGAGATCGTTTGTCTACTTTGACGAGTGAACTCCTTCGGTAGTTTAAACCAATTTGGTTTTGCTGCAGAAGTGAAACGAAGCTTTGCCTTGCAACTTTCCTAGCTCGACGGATTGATTGTGAGTGCTGTTGTTCACCCGTGGGGATCACCGCAATGGGCCTGCAACAGCTTGAGGTTCTGACTGAAAACAGAGTCACTTAGAAAGACTTGTTTTCAGTCAACACGAGTGGCATGTCCGGCTAAATCCTTGTCACTTTGGACAATAAATTGGCTTTGTCCGAGTGAATTTCTGACACTCAAAACGATAAATTTGGCTTGTCCGAATGAATCCTTGATATTCTAAATCGACATTGTCCAAGGAAACTTATGACACATAAAGCAATTAAATTGCCTTTTTTAAATGAAATTATGCCACCCCAAAAAGGAAAATATTGAAAGAACAAAAATATTGTTGCCAAACTTGTCCAACGAAACTTAATTTTGTTTATACAAAAACTCTGCAACGCTGACAAAACGAACGGCGTTGAAATCGTGACAGTAACTGAGGAAATTGACTAAAACCTTTTTGATGAACGAAAATCTACACACTGGAAATGATAGTCACGATTAAAACTTAGCCAAAAACATGATTCACGACTTTAAGTCAGACATTTGGTAATGAGTTAATGTAACGACAGGTTTTATAATAGTCTTGTGAGTTGTAAGGAGGGTCCTAGAAATTGAATTGTGTCTGTGAACTTGATTCGAGAGAGGCCGATTGATTTCATGCATTCCATAATTGGTAAGTTTTTATGTTTATCATTTGCAAATACTTTCTTTTAATAAAAAATGATTTCACTCAAAATATAAGTGTGTTGTTATTCGAAGCGATGTTTGGTAGTTGTCAGAAGCTTATTAGGAAGATCAAGCAAGCGAGACTTGTGAACATCGTCCTTGATGCAGCTATGAAGCGAACGCACGAATTACAAAATGGCTGCATCTAAACACGCTCGTTTGGTTTGAACGTAGATCAAAAGATTTGTTATACCCCAAACTTGCTGAAAAGGGTATTTCGGTGTTTTACACCATCCCACCAAATTTCATGCCAAAATTTTAACAGGAAAATTTTATTTGAGCAAAAAATCAAAACCTCCACTAGGGGGCTGAGCACTTTTCAAGCTCTATTTTTGGCGATAACTTGCAGAGATGAGCACGGATCAGGACTGGATCGGACTGGATCAGGGCTGAAGTCAATTTTGGCCGGATCAGGACTGGATCGGACTTCAATTTTTTTCAAAATTTGCGGATCAGGACTTGATCGGACTGAGAAAGTTTTTGTTGTTTCAATGCGATTATTCTGAAGATATCAAAAAATTTTAGTTGTGATCCGATTTCACAGGTTTGCTAAATGGTAGTGTATATTTTGCCACCAAGTGCAAAAACTCTGCTGGGACTATTTTGCAATTCGAACTGTATCCACCGTTTTCACACATAACGTTGAGTTTTAGTAGCAACATTATCAATTGAATTGTGTAGTTGAGTTGCTGAATTAGGGACTTGCTTATTTAGGCCAGGGTACTTACAGACATGGGCGCAATTACGTGGGGGACACGGGGGAAGCGTCAGTAAATAGGGTGCATGAGTTTAAGTGTTTAAGTAAATAGGGTGCATGAGTTCGTCAAAACATCTTTAAGGGTGCACCATAACGAAAAAGGTTGAAGAGCACTGGTCTAGACTAGCTAGAGCACTCTAGCTCTTTTAATGTGGTCTGTATTCTTCACCAGGCTTTGCAGTTTTCACGCCTATTCTACGTTAGCCTGCATTGACTGATTGTTGGATGATACCAGGCCAGATAGCTTTTTTTTCTTAAAACATGATATGCAAAATTGTTGTGTTGTGACATTGACTTGTTACACTGAATTTTTAGTCAGTCATTTCAATATAAATGAAAGCCAGCGTATTTTCTTGAATGCTGTTTTGGTTTGTAGACTAGCATTGCTATGTAGTTAGGTTTGGTTAAAATGCAACCATGGGTAGGATTAAAATAAATGAAATTATGAATGTGAACTCATGGATGGTGTTAAAATCTAACCATTGTTACCAAAGAAATGGCTAATGAAAAGCTTGGGGTGGCAACAGAACCATCACCAGAAAATCTTGGGTGGTTTGGAGCTTTGTTTCGGAGGGGCTAAGCCCACCAAGCCCTCCCCGTGGCAACGGAACTGTGTGGCAAAACTTCAGCTTGCTTTTTAATGCAATTGACTCTGAAAAGTACTTAGGTTACGTGATATGTCAAGCTTGCAAGATATGTCAAATTTCTGTTTATAAGCATGACGACAGGGCCCAAAGTGGCACAACGCATTCAGGTAGTGTTATTCTGCTTCAAGAAGCAGAACCTGTGATGGGACTATTTTGCCTTCATTCGAACACAATTGGTTGAATTGATCATTTGACAAGTACAAATCCCAGATACGCAGAGACAATTGGTTGGGTTGGCTTAGGGTTTAGGATCAGGTCTTATGGTCAAGGTTTAGGTTCAGGTTTTAGGTTTAGGGGTTCAGGGTTTATAGTGAGGGTTTAGCCGACAGTTAACTTTATGCAAACAAGAAGCTGCTAACTGCTTGCCAGCCCTGAAACGATAGCAACCATCATCCATGCATGGGACTGAGCTGTTACAGATATCAAGGTCAATTATACAAGACATGCATTCCAAACTTATCATGTGGCTACTTCTGTCAATTGTGTTCAGCTAAAGGCAAAATAGCTCCAGAAGTTATTTTGCCTAACAAGGCAAAATAGGCACAGCACAAAATATATGTTGTGCATCACAATACACTTTCGGATAGTTTTCGGATACGGATAGCATGATTTCAACCAAAACAGGATTCGGATCGGATACGGATATCATTTTTCGAAAACAGGTTAGGATCGGATAGTGAAAATCCACAATCCGATCAAGTCTGTTTTTGACTGCTGGTTACTGTAGCCTATTGATAAGAATTTATCAAATTCGTGGAGATTATTTTTTGTCTTAGGTTAAAAGTGGAGCCTTGTCTATCACCAGCGATACAAGTCTGCTCTGTTGTCTATCACGTGAATAAAGTTACAGAGTTGGTTGGACATTCATTGATCCAATGCCTTTTTTGACTCATCATTGTTGCACCCTGCACTGTATACTTTACATTTAGCACAGTTCATCATTTTTGTATGTGTAACCCAGTTCTCATGAGACGTTTGTGTTGCATGCTTGATAGTCTCGTGGTTTGATATCGTACACGATATTGCTGAGCTTAAAAGAGCTTCTTATTGGATTGCTGCTGCTGCTATTGGTGAATATTTTGAAGTCCTTGTAGTGTCAATTGTTATGATGTTATGAGCCAATGATAAAACATAAGTTAACTTGATTTACTTTCCAAACAGTTTATTTGTCTTTGAATTCTTGAGTTGGATTGCATATGGATTTTGCATCGACAATTATGCGTCGCCATGAGCCAACCAAAAAGAGAGTCGAGCGGTACGACTCTCTCTTTGGTTGTCTCAGGGAGACGAATACAGAGGTTTCCCATTCGACTAGGTTCACCCTTCTGTTGCTGCTACGAATTCAACTTTAGTTTTTTGGGCTATGTGGCATAATCACGTTGCCAGATTACTTCCCCATTTCCCAAGCTCAAGACAGGGGCGCAACCAGCTCCTAATTTCAAGGGGGAACATATTTTATAAAATTTCTTTCGATGATGTCATCGTGCTTATTCAACCAGCATTGGTATTCAATCAAAACCATTTGATACAAATTCATATAAAACTTCTTAAATGATTAGGATATAAAATTTCTTCTTTATTCATTGAATGTTTCTACAAATGTCAAAATTGCTATGCAATGCTTTGAAAATGCCCCAAATGTCCACTTGGTTGTGTGCCTGGCTTAAAACAACCTTCATCGGTGGATTCCAGTCACCGACACATTGGGAACCATTTGTTGTAGGCATAATGCTGCGTCGCTCTGAGCCAACCAAGGAGAGAGTTGAACCGACGACCCTCAGCATAATAGCAATTGAGATTACCCATTGGACTAGGTTCACTCTTCTAATGCTGCTACGAATTCAACGTTATATGCAGCGCAACACGTCACTACATGGGTTTAAGCCAATAACAGTGACACGAATTTGGATTAAAAGATTGGCTTTTGTATTTGCATTGTATTTTCCGATAAATTTTTGGATTGTATATGGATTTAAAATACGCAGGTCACTTCATCTGGAAATAACTCAAAATAACAGTATGAGGCCGATGTAGCAGTCATGCTAGCACGACCGTTGCATGTGAGCAAAGTCAGCCAAAGCAAGGAGAAGGGAAAGACCAAGCAAGCGACACTTATAAGTGACTTCCATGCAGATGAAAGAAAGAGCTCTCTTTGGCCAATTCGTCTGGCGCCGAGTTAACATCGATGACGTCACATCCATCCTTCACAAGGTTCGAGGATCAAGCCCACACTGAAGGTGTGTGAACACAACCGGGTCGCACATGCTTCAATGGCACCCAATAAGGGACACCTCCTTGAGGAGCTGGGATGGATAATGTGCGTCGCATGGAAAAAGCAACAACAAGAAGAGAAGAGATGAAGAGATAAAGAAGACAAAGGCTCAACGTACCCAAACCCAATCAAGCATGACACGCACGTCATTGGACCTGGCTGGACTCTTGATATCAATTGGCGAGATAGTTCAAAGAAAAGAGAGTGAGCAATCCAAAGACTTCGAGGAAGGAAAGTGATGTAGCAGTCATGCTAGCACGACCGCTACATGTGAGCAAAGTCGGCCAAAACAAGGAGAAGGGAAAGACCAAGCAAGCAACACTTATAAGTTATGACATCCATGTAGATGGAAGTAAGAGCTCTCTTTGGCCGATTCGTCTGGCGCGGAGTTAACATCGATGACGTCACAACCCATTTTTCCCGAGGTTCGAGGATCAAGGCCACACTGAAGGTGTGTGAACACAACCGGGTCGCACATGCTTCACCGACTGCCATGATCATTATACGCAAATACTACATTAAATCACGATAATCTGTCAGTATATTGTGCGCTGCTGGCCCCTCAGTGAAAAGCAAAGGCTCACGTCTATCCGTGTGCAAGTTGGGAACGCTTGATCCTTAAAATGCAGCATAACACGACTAGAAAATCAAAACAAAATATTTGCACCAACCTTGATCATTACTGAAGCAAAACTGCTCATTTCGTTGTGTGCAAACAAACTGGGCTTGTCCATCAGAGGCTCAGAGGTTTTGTAAAAGTGGCTCTCATTCGAGTTATTGATTGCGACTCGAGTCGAGTCTATCTGTGAAGAACGTGACTCGATTTGTATCACCGTCGTTTTCAATGTCACTTGAGTCGAGTCCGAGTCACCAAAAAATCGTGACTCGAGTCGAGCCGTTGATTCGAGTCACGCTGTCACTGGAAGAAAGGGTGAAGCGTTTTGAGAACGTCATTTAGCATTGTATCGTAAGTAACTTGAAAAGGATGAGCAAAATGTCGACGTTGCCCCCCTGGAAAAGTATCTGAGGCCGCCCATGTTTCCGAGCGAAACACATAATTTAATTAATATAAAAATTTAGACTCGTGACGAGTTAATCACAGCATATTTTACATCTTGTTAGTGTCTATGCCAGAGGTGGGATCGGATTCGGATAACCGGAGTCGACTCCAGCAGGATTCTGCGTTTTTCCTTCGGACCCGGAGTCAAAAATTTGGGAAAAACCGGACCCGGATCCGGAGTCACTTTTTAATTTCGGCAGTAGCAGGAGTCTGTATGGTCATTTCTTAAGTAAAACATGGTTAAATTAAGGTCGGATTGATGATTGTAGCCGGAGTCTGAACAGGATTTGGATTCTCAAATTTAAAAAATCGCCGGATCCGGTCCCAGATTCCAAATTTTTGCAACAGGAGCGGAGTCGGAGCCTGAAAAAGTTACTCCGGCCACCTCTGGTCTATGCTCAATTCGTCCAAAAAGTTTTGTTGATGTCTGATGCGGTGTGAAAATGGGCTGGTTCAGTTAGCGCTGAATTAAAAGCTAGTGAAGAACAGCATTTTGAAATCTTTGTGACGCAATTACGGCGAGATGGTTGTTTGATGCTAACAGGTGCAAACAGTTGCTTTCTAAATAACCTCCCGACGTTGAAGGTACAAACGGTTGCTTTCTAAAGCCATCCCTGCGCTGAAGGTGCAAACGGTTGCTTTCTACTGTAAATCAACTCCTTACGCTGGATGATGGAGGTACAAACAGGCAGTGTCAGTTGCATTATAAATCAACTCCCTACCCTGGAGGTAGGAACAATTGCTTAATAAAGCAACTTCCTATATGCTGGAGGTACAAACAGTTGCTTTCTAAAGCCATCTCTCCGCTGGAGGTACAAAGAATTTCTTTCTAAACCCATCCCCTAAGTCAGTGGTGCCCTGTAAAGACGGAGCTTCGTAAATAAAATAGCTGAGCTTGGTTGTGGAGGTTTGATGACGTAACCAGAGTGGAAAAAAGTTGCATTGCAAAAAAAGCAAAAAAAGTGAAAGAAAAATGTTGTATCATTGCAACTTAGTTAAATGCATTTCCCCAAACGTGGAATGCATGAAAGTTTGCGATGTTTAAAAATTTTATACATTCACAATTGTTGAAACCTATTTTTTGTCCCCGAACCGTTGTGAAACTCAGATAGATAACCAAAAATTATCAAACTTCAAAATAGACTTTTTTACGGTAGTGTAACAGGCTATCACCTTTTGCAGTACAATTACTTTACTACCGTTTAGTTCTCATTGTTCAACGCAAAATATCGGCGTTAGTGACTCTGGTTATGTCATCAAACCTCCACAACCAAGCTCTGCTATTTACGGAGCTCTGCCTTTTACAGGGCACTTAAGCAGTTGCTTTCTAAATAAATCCCTTATGCTGAGGTACAAACAGTTGCTTTCTGAATCAACTTCCTACGCTACAGGTACAAACAATTACCTTCTAATAAATCAACCCTTACACTGGTGGTACATCCCTACGTTGGAGGTACAACCCTACGCTGGTGGTATCAACACTGCTGATCTTTAAATATGCAAATATGCAACCAGTTACAAAAATGAAAGTCATCAAGGTGAAAGGCCAGCCGAAAACCATTGGTGGCACAATAGACCTGAAACGTATCCGCTACACTGCTAGGACGATGACGCTTCAGTGACAAACTTACTGCTTTGTTTGAACCACATTATATGAGGTGGTGCAGTCGAATATGTTTTGAAATAAGATCCATGTATGGTTCCGTAGCTACTTAACCTAACACTAACCTGATGCTAACTTAACGTTAACCTAACGTTAGCCTAACATTAACCTAAAAATTAACCTAGTGCTAATCCCTAAACCTAAAGTTTGGAAACTTTTGAAAAAAGTAGAGAAAATGTGGTCCCATGAATTGAAATCTGCAACCACTTATTACCAAAATGAAAGTTGTCAGGGTGAGAGCCGAAACCGTTGGCACAGCGGACTTTAAACGCATCCATTACGTTATGACGTTGGTGCCGCTTGAGTGACAAACTCAGTGTTTTATTTGGACTGCGTCATGCGAAGCATATCCGTAGCCACTTCCCTCATGAAAACAAAAAATGAACGTTTTACATGGGCATTGCAGGTTGAATCACAGGGTTAAAAACATTTTCTTAACATAACGTTTTGTCACAGTGTTGGAGGCAGAACCACAGGGTTACACTCAAACAAATTCTTAACACTATTGTTCGCTAACCTATAACACTTCATACAACACTACTGCAGAGCAGGACACTAATTCTTAAATTGGTCAAGGCCAGGTAAACAACAAATGCGTTGTGGCATGATACTCCCTCAAACGAACTAATACTGCAATGTTCGAGCACTCAGTGATCAGTCACAAACTAATATGTAATTGTAGTGTTCAAAGAATAAGGACAAATACAAACAATCTGACTGCAGCAAAGCATGCAACCATGCATTGTTAGACTTTCTGTTTCTGTCAAGAAACAAGTACACAGTTATTCTTAATAAGGCCTCAAAGGTAAGAATGTTGCATTAAACATGATGATTACTGTTGCAAACTCTCTGGTGGCGTTGCGTTAAATGTGTGATTCACCACGAAAGGGATGTGCGCGAAGAACAACAATATATATACGTGGCGTGAACAAGCAAAAATAGAGTGATTGCGGCACATGAACTCTATCGTTGCTTGCTGCCACAGTGTGAAGCTTTACGTATATGCTGCTCGGGCTTTTCCGATCGCAACAAAATGGTGCTGTGACCAGGATGTGGAGGTCGTGTTGTGTGAAGCCTTCACAAAAAGAACGTGTGATCGGTGCGGTTTGTTGTAAAAGGAGGGAATGTTGTTGCAACGTCTCCGGTGGCATTGCATTGAATATGTGATTCAACACAAATGGGATGTGCACGAAGAACAACAATATATATACGTGGCACGAACAAGCAATAATAGAGTGATTGCGGTGCATGAACTCTATTGTTGCTTGCTGCCACACTGTGAAGCTTTGCACATATGCCACTCGGGCTTTTCCGATCGCAACAATACTAACACTTGCTCTCCAGCAAGCAGGGCAGATTTTACCAAATAGATTGTCTGTTGTACCAAGGAATGGAGAGATGCCAGATAATATGAAGTGTTCAAGTAGCTTTGACACCACTGTGGCAACTGCCACAGGTCTGTAATTTGATGTTTCAGACATATTCCCAGTCTTGTTTTTGCATATGGGAATTATTGTTACACAGGAATTGGGTACAAAACCATGAACAATACACATATTAAACAGTACCCTGAGAAAAAAGCATAGAGATTCACCTGCATACAGCAAGTACTCTGCAGAAATAAAATCAAGCCCTGGTGCCTTGTTCAAGGGCAGCTTTTGAAGAAGTGATGTCAGCGAAACAATGGAACACATGGCCATTTCAGGACCCAGATAATTCTCCTTGCAGTCTATGCTACGTTCCACAAACTCTGCATACTCATTGCCAGAGTTTTCAAAGTTTAATATTCCTTTGAAAAAGTTTTTCCACATTTTAACAATATTTGAATCACCAGTTACCCTACCCACCAATGTTGGTAGTGATGGAGATATGTTTTGTAGACCTTCTGTCAAAATGTCTTATTGGTTTTATCAGCCTGCAGTGCAGCTGTTAGGGCATTGGCCTCATGTATTTTAACATCTTTGTGGCATTGCCGCAGTGAATATTTGAAATATTTTTCTTTGTCTTAACCATGTTCCTGTATATGCCACCAGTCTTGGGTCCATTGCAATTTTCCCAGAAGGCTGCCTTTGCAATTTAATGTTTTGTTTTGACCACTGAGTTCCAGCCAGGAATGTTAAATTTATCTGCTTTCTTTTTACCTGTTGTTATAAATTGCAGAGGAAGTAGCAGCATGCCGAGAATTGGACAGCTCTGCATACAAATTTTGAATTTCTTCCAGATGTTCTCATCTTTACAATTAAAATGTTGACAGTGTATTGCCTCTGTGGGTAATTGTAACTGATCAAGTAGGTTTTTGCTTTCATGGTAGTAATCCTCTCTTTCCTGGGCAGTAACCTTAAGCCAGTAAATTCGACATGGCTGTGACTCTATCACCTCATAGTCAAATTCAGGAAGGTGGGATCACTGAATGGTGACTGCTACAGCCCAATGATCGGAAATTATGCACTTAGTTAGCACTTCCATATTGAATATTGCTTATGCACTGAAAAAGATGAGACAAAATGGTCTATTCAAGAAGTTGTGTTGTGTGCATCACTAATGTACATGTAAATGTGTCCTGAGGTAGTAGTGCATAATCGGAAATGAATTTTCCATATAAAAGTCTATTAACAAAACTCCAAATGTACACTATTTGTGACCTCAGCATTGAAGTCCACCACAAAACAAATTTTGGGCATTGCAGCTCATCACACAATTGTTTCATTTTGCCTAAGTATGCTAAAAAGTTATCGGTATTAGCTTTATTACAGTATGTTAGGTACACATAATGAAGCACAACTCTTTATAGAGCCATCACAATTTGAAAATGATGAAACTTTTAAGATTTTTAGACCAACAGATGGCAGTTCCACCATGTCCACGACCCAGAACTAGGCCAGAATTAAGGTCACAGTCTGCCTTCCCAAATACAAAATCGGACCACCTAAACTGGATAAATTATCAAGCTGTTGTTTTGCTGACCAGGTCTCTTGAAGAAATGCAATCTGGTAATCATTTAACATCGTTTGCACATCAAGCATTGAAGAATTAAACCCTGGCAGTTGTAAGTGACCAGACTGACATTATTTAATGCCCCTTCTGTTTTTTCCTCAGTTGAACAGAACTGGTTGATGGCACCAAAAAGCTGTTTGGATGCCAAGCACGTGGTTTAAATCGTGAAGAAAAAGGTAAACGTGAAAAATGAGTGCATCTAAAAAATCAAAGCAAGCCAATGTAACAGCTGAGGAACTGAAACAACAAATGTTTCAAGCCATGCAGTCCACTGGCGTCTTGCACAAAGTTAAGGTTAGCAAATATAGGCAAATGCAAAGTAAAGCAGTTATTTATGTAGCTTTTCATCAGTTTGCTGTATAGTGTTTGTATTGCTTGGGCATGCACACCTGGTGCAATGTTAATGATTAAAGATAAGGCTAATTACATGTTGAATTTTTAAATTGTGTATAACAACCTTTCAAATTGTAGTTGGTGAGTTTTTTTTATGGATTTTGTATTTCAATCTGCAGAGTCAGCTACGTCAAAATATGATTAATGAACTTCGTGGGAAGCACAAGAAGCCTCATAATGAAACAACTTCAGATTTGTTGGCTGCAACAATACGTCATCATAGATGTGAGCAATTGTGTTGTTATTATTATTAAGTTTTTTGGAAAATGATGACCATAATTGTTTGCTCCACATTATGGTTTTATAGCCTGCAAATAGTATTTTTATTACTGTACTGCTGGTAATGTTTGTAACATAAATGAACACCTTCGGCACCAGTGTACAAAATATTCGTATCCTACTTCGAAATCTCACATTGAGCATATGTTTTTACACTATTTTTAAGCAACTTAGCATCTCCATCACTCAACAGGCAGTTGTGCTAGAGGGATGTTCAAATCCTCAAAAAACTCAGCAAGTCTTCGAATCTGCACTGAAAAAAATTATTGGATTTGGGTTTCAAGCTCTTTGTGGGTGACGTCGAAATCCAAAACCAAAAAATTTTTTTTTCATTGCAGACTTCAAGACTTGCCGCATCTTGAGGGTTTGAACAGCTGTTCATCATGATTGACTGGTGAGTTATGGAGTTGCAAAGTGGTGTAAAAAATAGCGGCTCATGTGGGATTTCCAGGTACGATATACTTGCACACCAGCAGCAAACGTGTTAAGAACAACTGATAACAGAGCTTGATTACAAGTGCTATACTGTAGATAGCTTTTATTAATTGTTGTACTTAATTAATTGAAAACAGATTGGTATTTTTTTTTGAAGAGAAACTGTGTTGTAATGTCAAAACAAAATTTTAAGAAAATGTAAAAATGAGCTTTGGTTGCACATTGTGGCTTATATGCAGGGCTACCATACCGTCCTTATTTCTATGATTTATCCTTATTTTGCAGTGCTAAGTCTTAAAAAATATTACTATCCTTATTTCTAAGAAATGTCCTTAGTTGTGACCTACATCCTTATTTTTCCTTATTTTCTGTAGCATGACAATTTCAGATACAAGCAGTGCCTGAAGCCAGTATTTCGAAAATAAATAATTTGCAATAACTGCAAAAAGAACTAAGGCAGAACTTCTCAAATTATTATAACTCTCTAGTAGTGAATCTTGTCAGGACAGTTCCATCATCAAAGGTCATTTGAAGCCAAAATTAAAGCAAATTACTTGGCTTGACAATACTCATTGTCTCTTTGTTTTTCCTGTTGCTTTGTTTAGTTATTCAACCTCTGTCGTCTTAAATATGATCTGTATGAGTATTTCTTTTCGCAATTAATCGTTAAACTGGCATAGGTGGGGTTGTCTGAACTACTGTATTGCAGGTAGAATGTAAGAAAATCATAGAGATGGACAGGAAGAGAGTGACATTGTAGAGACTAGTGAACCTTGTACTCCACCAAGCAAAAACGGGGATTGAGAAATTGTATTTTTATAAGTCTTGCAAGAATTTCTGTCCAGCATTTTCAAGCAAGGTTTTTCTTCATTTTTTATGAGATCCTCATACATTCTTCTATCTTCATCCCATAGAAAAGCAGTGCTTAAATTCTCATATACCAAGATCTGTGTTTGTTCCATAATATTCAGCCTCCGCATTTGATGGTGATGCGTGGAAGTAATTTTCATTGGTTCAGTGTTTTTTTATTTCTTTTGGCATGAAGCAGCTTTCCTTATGAATGTGATTAAAACTACACAGTGCATTACGTTTTGAGAGTTTATGAAAACGCCTCCATTCACATCAAACACTGCAGTTATCGTTTTTTATCTAAAGTAGGTTATGTTGCTAGTGCTCAGCATGAGGCTATAGATTTTGATCACAAAGCATATGTTCATACGCTGTTTGAAAATTCTTCAAAATAAGTATTGTGGGAGATTCATGCAATTGAAGTAAATAACACGAAAAACAAATTGTATGCATTGTCAAAAAAGCGTTATTTTCAAAATGTTATTCATGAATCCCTTGGCATTAAATATGCAGTTACGCATTACCACATAGCCTGGATCTGTCACTGTTGAAAAAATCCCGTGACAGCCCTATTAGCACGTAAGCGATCTACTCTGGTTAGGATTCTTAGGAAAGCTGGTTTTGTAGCAAAGGTCTAGCATTTAATTGATTCAGCAAATACGCAAGCGAAAAAAAACATTTCCTGTGACGATTATAAGAAGGAAGTGGAGAATAAGACATTGCTGAAGCAAATGGCTCCTGGAAATATTATCTGATGTTAGTCATGCAAACAGAAACAATTGTTTTGTTTTCAGGTAATGAAATCAAATTTTGCTCAGGCGTCCTTATTTTTGGTTCTAGATCGATGGTAGCCCTGCTTATATGAAAGGAAACATAGTTTTGTCAATTGTATTGATTTGTTTTCTACCTTGTAACATTTTGCTCATGCAGTCTTAACATCTTTCATAATTTCATATTACACATGTTTAGTTTTGTGCCATGCCTTAAGGCAGTGGTTCTTAGCTTTTCCAACTCTGTGGACCCCTGCTCCTAAAGACAATGGCATTGAGACTGCTTGTCTGTGTAACCAACTAAGGAAGTGGATGGTAAAAGAGCAAACACTTCTGTGACAAAGCAGACAAGTTGTTTACTTCATGCCATTCCTTCTGGGTGACCCCATTAAGAACTAGTGATTTAGACTACAATCAGTTGATTATTGTTGTTTTTCAGCTAAACCTTGGGTGAAGCAAGCAATCGATAATCTTGTTCTTCTCCACATCAAGCAGAGTGGATACCAGTACAGTTTGTCACTTTTCCAACAAGAAGCAGGACTGGAGAATTATCAGGTATGTATTCTATGATATTGCAAAAGTTAAAAATGCTTTTATCACAATTTTACGCCGTAATATGTATTGCAAAATACATTTTTCAAATGCTATAATTGGTGCAACATGTTGCGCAAAATCCAAATCTTAATAATGCTGATTGCAGCATTGTTTTATTCGTTTAACATCTGGACTGGTTTTAGATTCTCCATAACAGCATATCCTTCAGCAACATTGACAGGATGAAAAAACTTGGCAAACATATTGAAAAAATAGCAGGATTAGTGCTGTAGATTTTCAACAAGTCATTTCTGACAATGTTGTCCATAGCAACTTTAGATGGTTAACAGCCTCAAGTAAAATTTTCTTCCAGTTCAACTTTGTGTGTGAATGTCTATGAACAATCTTTTTTCAACCAATCATTGTTAGAAATTCATGAACTCAACAAATATTATTTTTGATGTTATTTGCAGCAAATTCTCTTCATTGCAGGACATCTTCATAGTCCTACACAGTGATGGGGTCAATTGCCATTATTACTTAATTAAATTGATTGTGGTTTGGCAAAGTGATTGTAATTTAAATGAAATTGCAATTTTTCAGATCAAGTAATTGTAAATGAGGTTGATGCAGTTGAAACTACAAGCAAGTAATGAACTGTTTTGTATGTTTTTGTCATGTACAATATGTTTATTGGAACACTGCCTCCAGCCTATCTCTATAGGTGGCAAAACTAAGCTTCTTGGATGGAGAATGAATTGCTTTGTCTAATATTCTTTTTGCTCTTTGATGTTGGTAAAAGTGTAGTGAGAAAATCATATCTGTTTTCTCTAATGCTGAACTGAGTGTTTGTGGAATTTTCCCATCCATTTAAATCATTATAGTGTAATTTTATACACTTATTCTTGGAATGTATCTACACTTCAGTTGTTATGCTGTCTTTACAAGAAAGGCATTAGCACAAAAAGAACAAACCAGCTGTATATGAGAAAAATTGATTTCAATGTGGGATCATCATTGCTTCCAATGATGGCCAAAACACTGAATGTTGCGCTGGGATGAAATTTGACCTGAAATGCTCATGGCCTTAAATTGAGGATTTCTTTGGCTACCTTGTGTTTATCAAGTGGCCTAGTCTTCTGGCAGGGCACTGCAAGATTGGCAAACTAGGGTGATCATCCCTGTACACAAGAAGGGAGACAGGAGAGAATGCGCTAACTACTGTGGCATGTCTCTCTTTAGCCTCCCTGGAAAAGCGTATGCAAACTGCCTTGGAAAAACATGCTGTAAGATCATTGAACCAAAGCTTTAAGGTATTCAGTATGATTTTCGTCCCAGCTGTACCACTGCAGACCAAATTTTGTCAGTTACAAGAAACCATACAACTGGGTACCTCATGAAAAGCTTTGGGGAGTGCCTGCTCATCACAAGTACATGTCTGTGTCAGTGGAGTTAAATCACAACCATTCACCATAGTTGTTGGACTCTGACAAGGGTGTCTGCTGTCCTGTTTTTTTCACTGAGACATTTTGGTCATTTGTCTCACAGTTATAATAATAATAATAATTCATGCATTTATAAAGCACCGAAATCCGACATGTCGCTCTAAGGCGCTGAACAATGATGTTACGAAAGTGACATGCAAAGCGAATTCAAATTACGTTAAAATACACTAAGAACATACTGAACGACAATTTTGAGGAAAGGCACAATTAAAAAAGTGAGTTTTGAGCAATCTTTTGAACGAGGAGATATTCTCAGCATCTCGCACTTCCTGCGGCAGGTCGTTCCAGAGGATTGCGGTTTCACAGTTGTATCAGAACTTGCTGTAACAATGTTCATTTGCCTATATTTTCAGGCATTCTGACTGAAATGACTTAATATTTTGGTTAATGACTGAACTTGTGCTATCTCAAGTACAAGTGGTAAATATGGGATTTTTGCAAAAAGTTCACAGTGTGACACTTCGCAACAAAGTGTGCAGTAGTGAAGTTTGTAAAGCTGTGAATGTCGAGTCATTCCTCTGAATTGAGAGATCTCAGCTTTGTCGGTTTGGCCACATGCCAAGAATGTCCCAAGAAGGATTTGTAAGGCAAGTCCTGCTAGCTACACCCACAGTATGGTGGCCCACGTAGTGTTTAGTAATCAGGACCAGGTGGCAAGATCACATATCTAACCTTGCTTGGTCCCATCATGGTGGAGAGCCAGCAGAACTATCTGAGATTTCTGGAAACCTTGAGATTTTTCAAATACTCATAGGGCTGCTGTCCCCACGATGTTCTAAGCAGAAAAAGCGAGCATGAAAACAAATGAATGAATGTACAGACTGTCTGTGCTTGATTTTTGTGTAAGCACTTTGCTTGTGAAGACAGTGTGACACTGATGAGGGCTTGTTTGAATGAAATATTAAGTTGATCATGTTATAATTTCCTCTAATAAGAGAATTTAGTTGGACTTTTTACAAATATATTGTAGTAAAAGAATTTTGCAGGTGAATGACTTTATGTACTTAAATTTCAAGAAAGTGATTGACTTTATGTACTTAAATTTCAAGGAAGTGACTCCACCACTGGTCTAATGTATGAATTTATGGAACATATGTGTTTTTTTAAGCGTTGTGTTGATGTAGTACTACATTATGGTTGTGTTAACTCTTGTGTGGTGTTGCTTGACTATTGTTTCCTCAAGCTCATTTTTGTGCATTCAACTTGACTTTTGATTTGCTCTGGTGCAATTTGGTTGGTTTCATTATTTTTTGCCACAACATATCCTTGGGTAATGACAATAAATATTTGTTTAGAGTGTTTAGAAGAAAATTTTGATTGTTTGCAGCCAGCTGTGACAAACGAACTACTTTCGCGTCTTGGCATAAAATCTGAGGACCTTGAAATCAATGACGTTTCTCAAAGTTCGAATGACTCTGATCTTCCTGAGTCCACATCCACTCCAGTGCAGGTTCCTGTCAAAGATGAACCCCTTCTGTGGAAACTGCTTGAAAGGTTATCAAATCTGGCGGTGCGGAAAGTTCTTGTTAGTGACGAGAAGGAGAATATACAGGAAAAGACTGAACCTGATACAAAACCACCAAGTCTATGTAGGCATTTATGTTTTTGTAGCACTTGCGTGAGTGAAGTGCAAGTAATCTTTTTCTCTTCACTAGACCTGTTTTGTTCTGTTGAAGTTAGTCTTGCGAGTTGGTAAACTGAATACACATTGACTAAAACCCTATGAAAATAAAATTGGTTAATTAATAGGTTGCTTACTTTAAATATAGAAAAAAATTGTCAGTGGTACAAACGCACCCTTATGCTACGTGTGGTTTGGCTACTCAGTGATTGCATTTTTCTCACTCTTCAGCTTGTGCCATTTGTTAAAGTGTTGCTACTACAAGCAATTTGAATTGTTTTTCATTAGCAGCTGTAACTAGTTTGTTGGTAATCATGCCTTTCAAACAATATATAACTTTTGTCTTGAGATTGCTTGGTCGTATTTATTGATTGACTGATCAATCAATAAAGGTTTCCAAACAAAAAGTTTGCCAACATCATTTTTTCTGTTGTAATGCACACTCGTGCTGAAAAACTTGACACATGAAAATTATAGTAAGGTGATGCTTGCCAGAGTTGGGTTCTTATTTTACTGTTGTTTGTGTCAAGTTATAACATAAAATGTAGCGATAGTGCTGCATGTAATATTATATTTCTAAAATTTCGTAGCACCTTTTTTTAATGCCAAAAAGGTGAAGTTGACACGTATTCAAACATGTAACTAAGCCAACCGGATTGCAGAGCTTCGATAGTGAATAATTTATACGTCTCACATACAGGCAAGAGGTTATTTCACGGGCTTGTGCCCAGTAAGACACTTGTGTAGATTTGAAAGTGTGCCTCACATTTATTCAGACTAAATATTTCATTGCTTAGCAAACGTACCGTGCATGTCCTGTAACGGCTTCATACCTCAAAATATCAGGCGATGGTTCATTACGTCATAAAGGGTCGTTGTTTTGTAAGGTTTCTTGTGTATTTTATATATTTTCCAGTAGTTTTTAAAACGGTGTGGGCGATAAGTTTGGACCCACTTACCGCTATCTCGAATGCAGGTTTCTCCACTTAAAGGTCCACAAGCAGTTAGCGCGTTTTGGTGCATCGGTACGTGACTGCTCTGCAAACCATTTTAGAATCGCCGTTGCCGCTTTTCTGGTTTTAGAAATAAACAAATGCAAAGCCGTCTCGGGCGCGCACGCAAATTTGTTTAGCGGTCCATACCAACACATTGAGGCAATAAAAGCTTATTTTTAAGCTTTACCTCACGTACCCAACTACTACCCATTGAGCAACCATTTTGTTTTTTTTCTTGGTATGTCGCGACGATTCCCCAAAGAGCTTTTAACGTCAAGTAACTCGTGCATTAAGCTGAAAAGCTACGCGCTATCGATGAAGAGATGAGCCATTCGTCTTGGCGAAGAAAGCACAAGGACCCCAACATCACCGTCAGCACTCTCGCATCTGCAATCAGAAGAGCGGAAGAAGACGCCGAGCGGAGATGGAAGATAACGTTCGAACAGTGGAAGATGAACGAACTGTCCAAGATGAGAGTTGATGAATCTCGGAAAGCAAAGCAAAGTGTAAGGCGCCTTTACGGGGTTGAATCATTTAAATTTTTTCAAAATACAAATTACTTAGTATTGGGAAGTTTTGAGTGGATCATCGTGGCACATTGAAGATCTTTGAATTGCAACGCCAGGCTGTGGAAGACTTCAGTGAACCGCAGGACATCTTGTAACATCTGGATCTGGGCTCGGCAACCTGCGACCAGTGCCGGCCCGAGACAGTTTTTGGCACTAGGCAAGCGTCAATATTAACGCACCGTTACACGTCGCACTAAAACATTCGAGACATGGAAACCAAGAAAAAAGCATATTCTGCGGGATACGCTACTTTTCGGCCTGAGCCGTTTCAGTCACAGGTCTTTTCGGTCTTGGTCGTTCTGGTCTGGAGACATTTCGGTCAGGCTATGAAATCTTGCAGAAATCTTGTATGTTCACTTTTTAATGCAAACGTGCTTAAATCGACGAAAGGTTTTATTTAAAAAAAACTACAAACATGATCCAAGATCCAACAGTTAATCAGCATGAATATATGATTTTCGTTATCATCAGCAAGCAAATTAAATCATTATCGACATTTTCAATTAAATCCAAATACTTCAAGGTCATAATTACCATTAAGATTTAATCGAAATCATGACTCCTCAAAAGGGAGTTGATATAACAGCAGCTAGCGTGACATTTCGCCTGCCGATAATCATTTAAATAAACAAATGCAATCAGTTGTTTATGTACAGAAATGTCGTGACCGAAATGTCCCCAGACCGAAAAATCCTGTTCCGAACCTTGACATGCATAAAATCCTTATAAATACGTATGTTTTTGGCACACTTGAATGATTTGAACCCTTAGGTCGGGACACAGTTAGCAAGAGGTTGCCGAGCCCGTACCTTAGAGTTTGACACACTCAGTTGTGGCAAAAAGTTTGCCGACACCTTGACTAGACCTTGCTGAAATCCCGTTGACCAGTTTCTTGACGTTACCGTGCATGATCTGATCGCCCAATGACCACGTTATCTCCAAATGGTTGATGCAGCTTGAAATGATCGAAGCCCAGATTCACCCCCATCTTACTCTGTGCTGGATGAAGGGCAGCTTTTGATGAGCGAGTGTTTGTATGGCGACACTAACTGCTCTGTTACTTCAGGTGGAGGTGCGTTTGAAACAGCTGGAAGCAGAATATCAACTGAGGCGCAACGAGCTCGCGTCAAGAGAAAAGTCTGCTGTGGACAGGCTCAACATGCATCGAGAGGTGTGCGCTTGCGGTGGATTTAATTTTACAAGTTGTCCCGTGCGACCTTGCGCCAATCACATGATGGCTTACGTATAGCGACATAATTTAAAGTACATCAGGTTCCTGCGATAAGAAAATATTGATTGATTGAGGCGGCAATAGCTCAGTGGTGTGTCCGCCTCCCAATTGGAAGGTTGGGTGTTCGATCCACAGCCACTGAGTGGATTGCCGTAGCGCTACTTGGGAAAGAGCGTTCACCTCAACCTCCCCGGCAAGAAGCAAAATTCAGGCTTCGGCCTGCCGCCAATTGCCGTCACCAAAATTAAAAAAAAAGGAATAATAATGATGTTGTGTGCAAATGGTTGCATTCATTTTACCGGACGACCCGGAAACAGTAAGGTATCGTTTTCGCCTAAAGTGTCCCACTGATGGGCAAGTTACAAGAGTTTTAGTGGTGGAGATACCTCAGTGGTAGAATTTCCGCCTCTCAATTGGAAAGTTTGGTGTTCGACCCACGGCCATTGAGTGAATCGCCGTAGCACTGCTTGGGCAAGAGCGTTCACCTCAACCGCCCCGGCAAGAAACAAAATTCAGGCTTCGGCCTGCCGTCAACTACCGTTGCCAAATCAAAGAGTGTTACCGCCTTTCACATGCTAGGCGTGTCCACATCCGTGTTCATTGAACTCCACTCCATTTTGTAGAAGCCCACCGAAAGTAACGATTGACCGCCTGGCGCTTTGCAATTGGGTTGCGTGTCTCATTTGCAGCGTTGCTATTCATTCATCTTTTAAATATTGGTTAAACTGCTAGATTTGGTCGTCATAGACCAGTGGTGCTCAAACCGTGGCCCGCAAGGCCCTCTGGAGTGGCCCGCGAAGCAATTTTCATTGGAAAGAAAACTTAACACTTCAATCATTTAAGAGACTTAAGATACAGCAAAGTTTTCCTTCATAAACAAGATTATTAATTCTTGTGGCCCGCGAAGGGTTTCTGAAAGACAAATGTGGTCCACGAGCCGAAACGTTTGAGGACCACTGTCACAGAGAGTCGTCACCATTCTCACGAACGACATTATGTCCGACGAAAGCCATACGTGTGTTGGTTTGCTGTGTCGTGATGTGTTGGTTTGCTGTGTCGTGATGTGTTGTTTGTTGTGTCGTGTTGTGCTGTGCTGGCTACTTGATTATGTACTGAATTTTGTAGGGAATTGGATCGTGCGTGTTTTACCGCTTTCTGTGTCGCCAAGGACTTAATTATAACTGTGGAAGATCCACGAGTGACGCAACACTTGTTTATTTTCAAACGCAGACAATCGAGCGCGAATCTCACGAGCAACGTCAGACCTTGCTAAGGGAACTGGACCAATTGAAAACGCGCGATGACATCTTGCGCGAGAAAGAGAAGTTTCTCGAAGAAATGGTGAGTGTCAGTTGTTGTAGTTATCGCTGGACGCCAAACACTCAACTGCAGTTGGTGATCGAACGATCATCGAGCAAGAAACTCACTTTAATAACTCATTAAGAAAGTGACTCAAACCTTGCCTATGTATTCAGACTGGCAGCACAATCACACTGAGACGAAAACTACCGCCCATTGCCTGTTTTATCAGAACGTGCGACTTCGGTCATTTAATCGTCGCTGCGCGTATGCTCCATTCTATTGTGAAGATCATTCGTAGTGCCTGATATTAATATGGACGGAAATCAGATGATTTTTTTGCCGCAGTTCAGCTTTTTTAAATCTTTCTTTTCCTGATACCCCCACCACCTACCGTGGGCACGCGAATCATCTCGTGAATATACGGTGATCGGGGCCGTGTGTTTTGTTTTGTGTGTGATGATTTTCCTTCTTGGTAAGCTGGTGTCGTCGATTGCTTGCTTGCAGCTGTGTTTTAAACGTAGCAGGCTTCGTTCAGCACTGACCTCTCTCTTTTTCTCTGTGATTTTCAGGAATCGATAAAACTGCGCGAGTTGGAATTGCTGAAAACCTCCAGAGCAGAAGGAATAGTTTCCCAGGCAGCTGACGAGAACGAGAAAGAAGAAGAAGAATCGGTCATATCGAAGCTTGCCGACTCACTCAGGCAATCTCAAGATGGAAAACACGGTGCGGCACTTTTCATCCTTGGCGATCTATTGTGAATAGATTTTCCCCTGTTTATTTCGCCTGACGTGTCTTTTGATCCAGGGCTTCGGGTTGCAGGGACTGTTAGAAATTCTAGACTTTGTCAGAGTAAAAGGCAAACTCAGGTAATGCTGTGCAGTTTTCTGTGTGAAGCATAAAAAGAAGTTTTTCTTTTTTACAATTTAAAATAAAATTTCAATCAGGAATTTCACGACCTTATGAACTGCTTCGCAAGTTTCCAACAGTAGTACAGTAGTAACATCGTGTCGCGGAGTTTGTGTGCTCAGCGCCCGTCCTTGTATTGCGCGCTGCAGGGAGGTGATCATCGCCGAGAGGTGATTTTCAACAAGCTTTTGTTGCTCTGAGCGCGATGTTGTCGATGTTTCTTCTGAGATGACAGCACACAGTTTTCCGGCGCCCATTGGTCGTGTAGCCGAAAACTTAATAATACAAAGCCAGTGTAACGTGTGGAAACAATTCCAATCAGCTTTCCCGGCTTTTATGCTAACCCGAAAATCACTGGTTATGTGGTATAACTGACAGCAGATTTTCATGATAAATTTCATGATATGATTTTGCTTCCCCGTGAGGAAAAAGGATTTTTATGCATTTCTTGTCGACACTAAAACGCATGCTGTTAACACAATTAGTAGCTGCTGAAAAGAAATCAAGTCAGAGAAAACAAAAAGGAAATGAAGCGATGCCGCTTGATATTTTAAACAACCCGGCAACGCTATTAAGGCTGTCCCCGTTTTCAGTCATAACGCACGACGAAGTGAGCGAAATTATTCAAGAAATGGAAGAGAAGTCGAAGGAGATCGAGCAGCTCAAATGCGAAGTCACAGTCTTAAAGGTATTTTGCGTTCAGAAGCTTGCACCGCTAACTTCAGTGTTCGCGACGCCAGACGAACACTGGCGAACAGTTTTCACTGACGCTAGTTACCTATGTAACTGTCAGCATCCTTTGGTTGGCTTTTGCTTTCTTAATTCAAAAGAAGAGTTGTTCTTGTGCTGTGCGTTTCGTCTTGTTGTTTGAATGATGCGACTCAACGCCTTGCATTGTGCGACCCAGGAAAAGCTGGCGGATAAAGCGTCCGAGAAAGTCGACGCGGAACACCGAATGCTGAGAGAAGAATTAGAACAGTTACGCAGGTGAGTGACGTGACAAAACAGTCGCCGCACATGGTTTCGAACAGAAATGAGCTGACTGTTCTAATGCTGTACTTCCAGTTCGTAGGTACGGCTCGAAAAACAAGTAGAAAACCCAAAAATTTGCTTTAACTTATATTCTGTAAC